>ODAI010007009.1_pt1 | contig 27394 bp, 26 predicted proteins | sample 1539321 | NCBI WGS metagenome assembly ODAI01 (sample SAMN02144231, study PRJEB22623) | gut metagenome | biome: sheep rumen | host: Ovis aries | place: New Zealand
CAGGGCGTGGCACCCCGGCACCCCGGCAGCCTGGCATCCCGACAATCTGGTACCCTGGCCACCCGGCACCCTGGCACCCCGATTTCTCGGTACCCCGATACTCCTACACTTGTTGACCATTGTCTCTTTTGTTGGGTGCGCCACGCGTTAGCGCGGCGTCTCGTTCTACGGCTCTGCCCCTTATAATACCCCCCGTACCCCGCTACCTCGCAATCTCGATAAACCCGATAACCCGATAACTCTGCTGCCCAGCACCCTGACCACCTAGCAACTCTACACCCCGGCAACAGCCCGCAGGGCGTGGCACCCCGGCACCCTGGTCACCTGGTCTCCTGGAAAAAAACAACTACTAACTTTCCCCTAACCCCTCCTAACTATATCATAAGTCAGTCGAAAGTCAATCGAAAGTCGAACGTAAGTCAATCGAAAGTAAAACGTAAGTCACACGCATGCCACAGCATCGATCGTGACTAAACCTGAAAAAGGTTGTTTTAGTTTGCCGGATATACCTGAGTATGCCACCAACAATGCCCATATGTTCTATCTTGTTTTGCCGGACTTAGAGAAACGTACAGCACTCCTCAAGTACCTGAAGGACAATGGCGTATTGGCGGTCTTCCATTATTTAAGTTTGCATAGTTCTGCCTATTACGCGGACAAACATGACGGTCGGGTGTTGCCGGAATGTGACCGTTATGCCGACACTCTCGTTCGGTTACCGATGTATTATGATTTGACCCTTGAAGATGTTGACGCTATTTCAGAGACCATTACTCGCTTTTTTACAAGCTAATTGTATTTGAAATTGTTCGATATTTTTCAAGATATAAACCCGTTGGTATAATTTTCTAACGGGTTTTCCTGAATAAATAACTCATAATCTTCATAAAAATGCAGAAAATATTTGCATATATCATTTTTTTTATATATCTTTGCACGCTTTTTATGGCGTCAAGTCAATGGCAGTGGCAATGTCATGAAATTTAACAAGTCATCAAATATAATTAAGATATGAGTTTTTTAGAATTAATAACCAAGTTATTCGGCAATAAGTCGCAGAAAGATATGCGGGCTGTTCAGCCGTATGTGGATAAGATTAAAGCGCAGTATGCGTTGATAGACCAACTCTCTAACGATGAACTTCGTGCGAAAAGTCAGGAGTTGATGGCACGCGTCGCTGCTGCTGTTCAACAACAGAAAGAACGTATTGCTCAGCTCAAGTCCGGTATAGAGGAACTTGAGATAGACCAACGCGAAAAAGTCTATGACGAGGTCGATAAGTTAGAGAAAGAGGTGAAGGAAGCCTATGCTAAAGTGTTGGATGAGGTGCTGCCGGAGACTTTTGCCGTCGTTAAATCCACAGCAAGGCGCTTTGCCGAGAGTGAGACAATCGTGGTTACCGCTTCACAGAGAGATAGGGATATGGCCGCTGATGAACGCTACGATTTTGTGGAAATAGATGGCGACAAAGCCATTTATCATAACCACTGGACGGCCGGTGGTAACGAAGTTACTTGGGATATGGTGCACTATGATGTTCAGCTCATCGGAGGCGTGGTGCTTCATCAAGGTAAGATAGCTGAAATGGCTACCGGTGAAGGTAAGACCTTAGTGGCGACCTTGCCGGTTTTCCTGAACGCCTTAACCCATGAAGGCGTGCATGTTGTGACGGTCAATGACTATTTGGCAAAGCGTGACTCCGAGTGGATGGGACCTCTCTATATGTTCCATGGTCTGACAGTGGATTGTATTGATAAGTATCGTCCAAACAGCGATGAGAGGCGTAAAGCTTATGCCGCCGATATTACTTTTGGTACCAACAACGAATTTGGCTTCGATTACCTGCGCGATAACATGGCGACAAGCCCAATGGACCTTGTGCAGCGTGAACATAATTACGCCATTGTCGATGAGGTGGACTCTGTCTTGATTGATGATGCCCGAACACCGCTTATCATCTCCGGCCCGATTCCTAAAGGCGAGGACCAAATGTACGATGAGTACAAGCATCGGGTTGAGCTGCTCTTCAAAACAGGTGCCGCACAAGCCAATCAATATCTCGTAGAAGCCAAACAGAAAATGGGCTCCGAAGACGAGAAAGTACGTGAAGAAGGCGAATTGGCACTCTTTAGAGCTTATAAGGAAATGCCTAAGAGCAAGGCACTTATCAAGTTCCTATCTGAGCAGGGTATTAAGGTTCGCCTCCAAAAGACTGAGGAACTATTCCTTCAGGAAAACGAAAAGAATATGCATATCGCGACCGACCCGCTCTATTTCGTGATTGACGAAAAGAATAAGTCAGTCGAAATGACCGATAAAGGTAATGAGACCTTGGCGGGACACAGCGAAGATCCGAATTTCTTTGTCTTACCTGATGTTGGCGCCGAGATTGCCGAATTGGAGAATGAGAACTTAACTCCTGAAGAAAAACAGCAGCGTAAGGACGATATCTACTCCAATTTCGCAGTTAAGTCCGAGCGTGTTCATACCGTTCAACAACTGCTGAAAGCCTATACGCTTTTCGAGAAAGATGTCGATTATATCATTGACAATAATGAAGTTAAAATTGTCGATGAACAAACCGGTCGTATCATGGAGGGGCGCCGCTGGAGTGATGGCTTGCACCAAGCCGTGGAGGCTAAAGAAAATGTGAAGGTGGAAGGCGCAACACAGACTTTTGCGACCATCACACTTCAAAACTACTTCCGAATGTACACCAAGTTAGCCGGTATGACAGGTACAGCTGAAACAGAGGCTGGGGAGTTCTGGAATATCTACAAGTTGGATGTAGTCGTCATCCCGACTAATAAGCCGATTGCCCGTGTAGATATGAATGACCGCATCTACAAGACCAAACGCGAGAAATACACTGCCGTTATCAATGAGATTAACGACCTCGTCAATCAAGGTCGTCCGGTCTTGGTAGGTACAACTTCGGTGGAGATATCGGAGTTATTGAGTAAAATGCTAACCATGCGCAAGATTCCGCATAACGTGTTGAATGCTAAGTTGCACCAACACGAGGCAATGGTAGTTGCAGAGGCGGGGCGTCGGGGACAAGTGACCGTCGCCACCAATATGGCAGGGCGTGGGACTGATATCAAGTTGACTCCCGAAGTGAAAGAAGCCGGCGGTTTAGCCATCATTGGTACTGAGCGTCATGAATCTCGTCGTGTCGATAGGCAGTTACGCGGTCGTGCAGGACGACAAGGTGATCCGGGTAGCTCCGTGTTCTATGTCAGCTTAGAGGATGACTTGATGCGTATGTTCGGTAGCGAGCGTATCGCAGCGGTCATGGATCGCATGGGCTTTGAAGAAGGGGAGATGATTGAGAGCAGTATGGTCTCCAGTTCCATTGAGCGTGCACAGAAAAAAGTAGAGGAAAATAACTTCGGTATCCGTAAACGCTTGATAGAGTATGATGACGTGATGAATAACCAGCGTAATGTCATTTATGCGAAGCGCAAACACGCCTTGATGGGAGAACGTATAGGTGTGGATATCACCAATATGATTTATGATACTGCAGAGGCTATCATTGCAGATGCCCGCGATATGATGGATTACGACGCGCTCAGTTATCAAGTGATGCAGACATTTGCTATTGAGGTGCCCTTCTCGGAAGAAGAGTTCCGCAGCTCACGCATGAATGTCTTGTCCGATAGGGTCGCTGAGGCAGCTATCGAGTCCTTCAAACGGCACATGGATAAACTGATGACTATTGCGAACCCAACCGTACAGAAAGTGTATGAAGAAAAGGGGCAGATGTATCAAAATATCCTCATGCCCATCAGCGATGGCAAGCGCGTTTACCAGATTGCCGTTAATCTCAAAGCTGCTGCAGAGACTAATTGTAAGGAAGTTGTCAAAGAGTTTGAGAAACGTATGATCCTCTATGTCATTGATGATGAATGGAAAGAGCATTTGCGCCAATTGGATGATTTGAAGCAGTCTGTCCAAAATGCCAGCTATGAGCAGAAAGACCCGTTATTGATTTATAAGTTAGAGAGTTTCAATATCTTCAAGCAGATGCTTGATAACTTCAATAAACGGACACTTGCTATCCTTATGAGAGGGCAGATATATCAACAACCTCCGCAAAATGTGCAGCAGGCGCAAGCACCGCAACGTACTGACATGAGCCGTTATCGTACCCAGAAAGATAGCGTTCAACGCGCTGCACAAGCTTCCGGTATGGCACAGGCAGCAGGACGTGACACTCGCGAACAACAGCGTCCGGAGCCTATCAGGGTAGAGAAGAAACCTCGTCCCAATGACCCGTGTCCATGCGGAAGCGGTAAGAAATATAAAAACTGTCACGGAGCCGCATAAGTGCTTAAGATCACAGCCAACATTATTTTAGGCATTCTGCTCATCATGGGCGGAGAGGTATTTGCGATGGACTCTATAGCCCATCGCGATACTATCTATCAGCATGCAGACACGTTTAAACTGCAAGAACAACAAACTATATCAGGAGACGGGTGGCTCTTAGATATTTTAGCAGATAAGAGTCAAGGCTATTATGATTCAATACGTGTAGAGCAGCAACGACTGCAAGATTCTATCGAGAGTAGCCAATTGCTTCAACTCTTGGAAGCCCGTAAGGCAGATACTTTGATGCACTCTATCATGGTTCAAATGCCCCAGGTTCAAATAGCAGCCATTTCTGCTCGTGAATTGGATAACTGGAAAGACGATATAGAGGAACTGCGCGCCGAGTTAAGGAGTCGCCAATCCCATTGGTATCGCGAGGGAAATATAATGCTCCAATTTACCCAAAGTTATGCCTCATCCAACTGGTACACAGGCGGTTCTCCTGCATCTCTTACGCTTATCGGCAAGTTCAAAGGACGCATCTCCTATATTCATAATAATATCGCGTGGGAAAACTATTTGGATTGGCGCAATGGTATTGCAACAACCCCGGCTGATTCCCTTAGAATGTACAATATAACCGATGACCTATTCCGCTTGAACTCCAAATTCGGCTATCAGATTATTAAGAAGCTGTATTTTAGTACCAGTGTGGATCTCCAACTCAATCTATGGAATACATGGAAGACTAATGAGAAAATTCTTCAATCTGCTTTCATGACACCGCTGATCTTTAACCTCAACTCCGGTTTGGATTACAAGCCGATAGAGGGACTCAGTATTGTTTTTGGTCCCATTAACTATAGGCTTGTTTTTGCCCTGCAAGATGAGCGGGAAGGCGTTGATGTTACAAACTATGGTATCAAAAGCGGCAAAGATATTCTGCACGAATTTGGCTCTTCTATTCGTGCACACTATAAGCACAAACTTATCCGAGAAATATACCTTGATACCGAATTTTATTTTTACACTAATTATCGGGGAGTGCAGATAGACTGGGAAGTGAATTTTGACTTTAAGATAAACCGCTTCCTATCCGCGCAGGTCATGGTTAGACCGCGATTTGATAATACCAACTGGGATCCCGGTCGCGCCGATAAACCGAAAATCCAATTCAAAGACTTAGTCTCTATTGGGTTCAGCCATAAGTTTTACTAATTCATCCCAGCGGCGAATAGCGTCCTGACCGTATTTCCACATGTTCAAACGGATTTTGGAGACAGGGACTTCTTCGCCTAAATGACCTTTAGAATAAAACTTATCGGCATAACAGATGATTTTTTCCTCCAATGTTATCGGCAAATAATCTTGAACCGGTATGGGCAGGTCTTCTTGTATAACTTGCTCCATCGTAATGCCGGAACCTGTATGTCGCTCTGCTACTAAAGCATGCTTAGGTAATCCCTCTTGACGCAATAACTCTGCCCCTAAATAACCATGCTCAATATATTTATGCGTCCCGAGGCAATGAATATTAGGCGCATGGCAGTAAAAAATGCCTATATCGTGGAGCATGGCTGCCTCTTCTATAAATTGCAGGTCCAGTGACCAGTCCGGATGCAGCGATGCCACATAAAGTGCTCGGTCGCGGACTTGGCGAGAATGGGTGACGAGAACCTCTTTGAGGTCCGGCGAGTCATGATAATATTTGTCAATAAAGCTAATGCAGTCCATTTAGAAACGATTTAGCATCCATTCTTTTCTTACCGGGAATTTGTAACTCCTGCACGCTTACTACTCCGTCTGAGCAGTGCAACTCAATATCCCCCGGCGCTAATGATACTTTATAAATTTTGGTATTCTCAAATACCTGCCCTTTGGCGGTAATGCTTCCCCATGCGCAAGGGTAGGGGGATAACCCACGAACAAAGTTCTGAATTTCCTGCCTGCTCATAGTGGGACGAATAATACAATCTTCTTTGAAAATCTTTGGTGCCGGCTTAAGTTCAATACCTTCCGGCTGAGGAGTTGTCGGCAGCGGAATACCTTTTTGGTCACAATCAATGATAAGGTCGGTAGTCTCAATCACCATAGACTTGGAGAGCTCCATAAGCCTATCGTGTACTGAGCCGACATCTTCCTCCGGACCGATAGCAATACGCTTCTGCAAAATCATATTGCCTGTGTCAATATCCTGGCGGAGCATGAAAGAGGTCAACCCTGTTTCGGTCTCTCCATTTATAACTGCCCAATTAATGGGAGCAGCTCCGCGATATTGCGGTAGCAGTGAACCATGTACATTAAAAGTGCCCAGACGTGGCATAGCCCATACAACCTCCGGCAGCATCCTGAATGCTACTACAATCTGCAAGTCGGCATGGTATGACCTGAGCTCTTCGACAAACTCTTCGGCTTTCAGTTTCTCCGGTTGTAATATCGGCAGATTATGTGCCAACGCATATTCCTTCACCGGCGAGTACTGAAGGTGGTGTCCACGACCAGCCGGTTTGTCCGGCATTGTCACTACCGCTACGACATTAAAACCTCCTTCTATAAGCGCCGATAAGCCTGCTACCGCAAACTCCGGCGTACCCATATACACAATTCGTAAATTACTTCTTTCCATGTCCTTTAAGCACTACTTCAGGGGTTAGTGGGCGCATATACGCGCGTATAATCAGCGCAATGCCCCATATAATAAATGGTATTGACAGTATTTGACCCATATTAAGAAGCATATTGGCTTCAAATGCCTCTTGGTCGTTCTTGATGAACTCTAGTCCAAATCGGGTTGCAAAGATGATAATCAGAAAGATACCAAATAATAACCCCTCACGTCTGCGTGCCTCTGTGTACCAAAATAGACACCACGTAATCACAAAGGCAACTAAACAGTACAACATCTCATAAATCTGAGTGGGGTGGCATGGTACTGTCTGACCGTCTCTCACAAAAATAAATCCCCACGGCATGTCGGTTTGGCAACCGTATATCTCGGAGTTCATTAGATTACCGAGCCTAATTAAGCACCCGCATATACAAACTCCGATAACCAATCGGTCAAATATCCAGTTGAACGAGGTGTGGTATTCCGGACGCTTGGAGAACTGTGTCTTGTTGAGAAAATATCCTGCGACGATAAGCCCTATCGCACCTCCGTGAGAGGATAAACCGCCTTCCCATATCTTGAGTAACAGAAACGGGTTCTCTATATATGGATTGCGGTAGTTTATAGTCCACGCAAAGATTTGAATCGGATCGTTTGTGAGGTGCCATTCGTAGAACCAACAATGCCCTAAACGAGCGCCAACGATAACCCCTATTGCCATCCAGAGAAATATCATCTCCGGCCACTCCTCCGGACAGTTGTCGCGCTTATAAAGACGGACTTGAATGAGGTAGGCGAGGTAGAGACCTAATGCCCATAATAACCCATACCATCTGATGCCGCCATCGCCGATATGAATCAATATCGGGTCAACATCCCATGTGATTGCTAATAAACTATTTATCATATGCCCCAGTTTAGTTTTTGTTTGAGGGATTGGAAGAAACTCGTTCCCTCTAATTGGATAAGTTTAATCGTGTACGGCGATTTCTCAATATGTAATTTTACATCGTGATTGAGTACTTGGCTTCGTCCGTCAATGGAGATAAGGAAAGAACCCGTGCGGGACTTAACCTTTAGATCTATCTTCCAGTCATCTGGTATAACTAACGGACGGATACTTAGTCTATGCGATGCTATAGGCGTTAAAATAGTCGCCCGTGCTTGTGGTACCATCAACGGACCGCCGGTGGACATATTGTATGCAGTAGAGCCTGTTGGTGTCGCCACTAATAAACCATCCGCTTCATACCGATGTATAAAATCTCCGTTCAGCTGTGTATCAATAGAAATCATGGAGGATAATCCATATTTCATAATAGCCACCTCGTTCAGCGCATTGGGGTAGGCAATATGACCGTCTGCCGAGCATGACACGGTGAGCAGAGAACGCTGCTCTATTGTGTACTGACCTTTAATCAGACGATCTATGATGACATCAACCTCATCCGTCTGTACTTCTGCCAAAAAACCGAGGTGCCCCAAGTTGATACCCAAAATGGGAATGTTGGAGTTACCTATCTGCGAGGCGGTTGTTAGAAAGGTACCATCACCGCCTAATGAGATGGCAAACTCAATAAACTCATCCGATTGATCGGCATCCGTTTTCGTCATCTCTGCAATGAACTGCGGGTAGGAACGGAATTTCGTACTCTGCCGCAACTCTTCCGATAGAACAACATGCACGCCGCGTAATTGCAGCAATTCCAATAGGTGCTCCACCTCGGGCTCTGTCTCCGGTTTGAGTAAATTTCCAAATATAGCAATCGTCATTTTAACTGTATATTAATTTGTTATTTTGTTCTCTAATCTAAGTCGTGCATTTTCAATTTGCTTGCGCAATTGAGTTTGAAGACTTTACGGCAATTTGGTCGACAGTGCCGACACAATTTGCTGGCCATACTCGGCACGCTGATTATCAAGTATATAGGTGTTGATGATTTTGCCAATGTGCCAATACATCATAGTCAATGCGCTATTTGCCACGACAGCCACATTTTGCCGTGCTTCGTCTATTATGCGACAAACTTCTGATAATAAAGCATTGTCTATGGTATTAATACTTTTCATAGTAATTATTTCTCTTTGTTACTAATTTATTTTCTTTGGCTGTTTCTTCTCTACGAGCGACATTCGAGACGATAACTGTTCGCGATAACTTAGCGGTCTATCAGCCACTCTCAAGCCACTTCAATTTATCCTTATTTATGTTCAAACATATACCCCTCTCTATATAGTCAAAATAAAGCCCAAATCTATCACATCAAATGTAAGTTTTTTTGTTAATTAGTCCATTTGCGTTGCAAAAGGATAATTGCTATCCACTATATTCACCCACTTCGCTTTCATTAATAGTCTTGTTCTCTATTGTATAGCTCGTTTAGTTGGTTCATTGCATGAATTCGCTTATAAATATATACATAAGGTCCTATGTAAATCAATGAACCTATTATATACCAAAGCCACCATGTGTCGGCACCAAAATCTGATTGCACTCCTCTTCGTCGTAATTCATCACCTATACGATTGCTTATGCGGTGATACCAAATGATATTAGCGATATAACATGTAAATATACCAAACAAAAATACCCATATAAAATTCATTGTATGCTTACCGTCATGTTCGCTAGCAACTATATTGATTTCCTCTGAAATATGACACACTTGCACAAGACTATATATACCAAGTGTGATTATATTTAAGAAGAAATATGCAGCAAAACTGCGTTCTGTTCGTAAGGGTAACGTCATTGTTATTATGATTTAGTTCTGTTCATTAGTTCTCTATATTCTTTATATGTCATCATTCGATTGCAACCTTTTCCATCTGGTGTGTAATTCGTGCAACCTAAAAAAGAATATCTTTCATTAGTGTTATCCGACGGATTTCTCTGCTTTCCCTCTTTAATAATCAAATAACCATCTTTGCATTGATCGCATTTGAGAATAGAGAGTTCCTTACCCTTAATATCATTAGTCAAAAAGTCGCAAATCTCCGGTTCGTTCGAGCAAATCCATAGTTTCAGACCATAAGCTTTTTTATAACGGAGTTGCAGAGGATAACCACAAACCGGACATCGCTTTATAGCTCCTGTGTTTTGTTGCGGTTTGTCTAGTTTTCCACGTAGAGTAATATTCTTATAATCCCTTATCAGTTCTCGTACAAATTCAGACGGACGCTGCTGTGGTGTAACTATATACACGCGATTCTTCGTGCGAGTCAATGCCACATAAAACAGCCTTCTTTCTTCCGCATATTCAATAGAACGGTCAGTTTTAACAACATAGTGCAGAACAGGGTCATCTTGTATCTTTGAGGGAAAGCCAAATGCTGCATCTATCGCGTTAATAATAATCACATTATCGTATCCTAATCCTTTTGCCCGATGAACGGTCATAAATTCCATCTCTATATCTGCAAAAGTTTTAGAAGTTACCGTTCCGTTCTTCTCCCAATATTCAAAATCTGCTGATTTAGTAAGATTGTAACCATCAAAATTATAGCGTCCTAATAACAAGATTGACGATTTCGGGTTTTCAGCAAGAATTTCTTTCATAAGTTTCTCTACTGTTTCTCCTACTAAAAAATACTTTCCTCCTCGTCCCTCATATTGTTTGCGGTCTACATCTTCCGTATAGGTTTGGATGATTACTGGACTAGTAATATGCTTGGGAGAAATGAGTGCTTTCTGAATTTGCTCGGTGTTTTTTTGAATAAATCCTCCAGCAATATCAATAATCTCTTGTGCATTACGATAAGTCTTTGTAATGCTTAACTCCAGTCCATAACCAAAGGTCTCCTTGAAATGAGTGAACAGAGTAATATCCGAGCCTGCATATGCATAAATTGATTGCCAATCGTCACCAACTGCAATAATCTTTGCATCACATATTTTACTCAGCTCTTTGGTTAAATCAAATCGCTGTCGAGAAATATCTTGATACTCATCTACAATAATATATTTGAAATCTGGCACAATGTTTTGAGCTTCTGCTTCCCGAAGAATACGTGCAGAATCGTTAATCATATCCTCAAAATCAATCGCATGACGTTCTTTGAGACATTTTGCATATTCATGATAACATTGCTCGCATATGGTCAGGAATAGTTTGGTACGTTCATTTTTGGATGTTGCGTTCCATGCAAAGAACTTCTCAGTAGTAAATCCTTTAGTCTTAAAGTTCTGAATGAAAGTACATACCAAATTTACAAGACGCGATATATACCTGTTTTCCTCTGTGTTAACAATCTTCTCAAACACATCTTTTGAGGGACGAGGATGAAGTTCAAAGCCATGCTCTATTAACTCTTCTTTTAAGTGTTCTAGCAAGTCACGCCCATCATTATAGGCAGAGAATGTATAAATAAGGTCTGTTCCATGTTTTTTATGTAACTTCACCTTATCATTAACTTCTTTCTTGTATTTCGCAATTTGTTCGGCATTATATCTATTATTGTGCCCGTCTTGAGTAATTCCAAAGTGCTCTAAATACGCAATCTTTTCTCCTTGTGTAATGGTAAAATCTGGAGTATATACTTTATATGATTTAGCAATATTGAATGGATATGGTTTTTCATAAGTATATTCTATACCATTGAGGAATAAGAAGTTGGCTATCAAGACTTCTTGCGATGAGCGTAATGTCTCACGTGCTATCGTTTGGCACTTACCTGTTCGTTCGTTGATAATCTTTTCCGAATACTCGTCTATATTTCCACGAATAGTAGAAAAGTCCGCCTTAGATATATAATTAAAGAAATCGTTCAAATCTTCGCCCTCATAAGGCGCATCAAAATAACTACCAAAGAAAAGAATAAGTTTATCGACCAATTCCGGATTTTCGAGAATATTACCTTTGAGATAATTGTTGATGACATTATACATAAATCCCTGATCAACAACCATCATACGCTCTGCTTCTTGACGACGCAAAATAGCATAACCTGTTTTATGGAACGTAGTTACAGGACATGGAATTCCTAAATCCTTGTTGATTTTATCGCGTAGTTCTCCGACAGCTTTGTTTGTAAAAGAAATTACCAATATCTGGTCTGGAGAAATGCCTTTCTTTTCAACAAGGTAACGCACTTTTGCAGAAACGGTTGTTGTTTTACCTGCTCCAGCACCTGCGATAACCAAAGTATAATCTTCATCTGAAAGAACCACTCTCCTCTGCTCAGCGTCTAATCGTATATTGGGATCAACTTTCTTTAGGATACTATCAAGGTAATTTTTATCCTCTTTAAGATGTCGTTGTATGTATTGTTCGTTATGCTCGTTAATAATAGATGACTCTTCATTTAAGCATACATCTTCAAATTCTGAAAGAAACTTGTCTACATATCTTTTTTCCAAGGCATTTTGCTCACAATAATATTCAAGTGTATTTGCTCGTAAGGCATTTTCAAAGAAGGTGTAAGTTTTAGAATAATTTTCTCGTAAATAAGCATATTCTGAACGCGCGATAAATCTATCAACTTCTAGCAATGACATTAAATCTTTACGAAAAGCCATCAACGCCTTTATTTCTGGCGTCAATGCCTTAAATTCCGCATTGTCAGATTTAAATATGCTTAATATTTTATAGATTAATGACATTTATCGTTAATTTATTCTTCTTTCAAAATATTTTCTTTTTAACCCTTTGTTCTTCCCAATATTCTTGAAATAATATAAGGCATTATAGGCGAGTTTATTCAGTTTTCTTGTTATTTACTCATTTGCGCCATCACGAAGCCACGGAGTGTGGCGGGGTTATCGCTATTCTTATCTTTCTTCAAGTTCATCGAGCCATTCCTGAAGTTTACTCTGTAAAAGTTGTTTGTCGGGCAAGCAAAGAGCATATTGCTGTGCGTAGATATTGGTATCTTGGGGAAGCGTAAGTTCTACTAACGCATCACTTTTGCTCTTACAAAGTAATATTCCAATGGTTGGTTTCTCCCATTCTTGACGGACATAGCGGTCAAAATAATTAACATACATTTGCATTTGTCCTAAATCTTGGTGAGTGAGTTTCTCCACTTTCAAATCGATTAGCACATAGCATTGCAAGAGGCGATTGTAAAAGACCAAATCTACAAAGAAATTATCTTCGTCAAAGGTAAAACGTTTCTGTCGTGCTTCGAACAAAAATCCCTTGCCCATCTCCAACAGGAAATCCTGCATCTTGTCTATAATGGCGGACTCTAACTTGGATTCCGAATAAGATGAGTCCGGTTTTAACCCGAGAAATTCTAATGTAAGAGGGTTTTTGATAATATCAGCTGGTTTCTCGACTGATTGTCCTTCTTGCGCCAGACGCATTACCTCATCTTTGTTTCGACTGAGTGCCAGACGTTCGTAGAGAGATGAAGCCACTTGGCGTTGTAGTTGGCGCTTACTCCATGTTTGTTTGGCCGCTTCTATCTCATAAAAACGACGCTCTTCAGGATTGTCGATTCGCATGAGAATTAAGTAATGCGTCCATGGCAATACAAACTTGTTTTGAATTTCGTCTCCACTGGTGACTAAATCGGATTTTGTCTCCGCCGGTGACGAATTTGATCCTGTAGATAATTTGGTTTGCTTATTTGACGAAATCGCATATACATTATAAAATTTCCTGCATTTGGTCAGCGTCTCCACACTCCAACCTTTTCCAAACCGCTCTGTTAGTTTTTGGCTCAATTCTTTCAATACGCCTTGCCCATAAGCTGCACGATATTGCCCTTCCTGCTCATCCTCAATTATATATCTTCCTATGCCAAAATAGGTAGCAACCATTGCAGTATTAACAGCTTTGGTTACGTATTGACGTGATTGTTCTATCAACGAGGAAACACGTTCAAAAAGAGTATTCGTTCTTTCTATTTGCTGATTAGCATCCATATTGTTATCATTGTTTACTCATTTGTGCTTTTTTTTGGTTTTCATTTTCTCGGTCAATCTCTCGGTTGTGAGTTGGTCATCGCTCGGTCATCGGTCGGTGGGATTAGTTCTTCCGGTTAATCAAATTCACAACTACCTTGACCATTGTGTCTTTTTCTTCTGTACGGCTCTCGGCAATCATGAGGGTTAGCGCGACCAGCGTGTTATCTGCTATACGCTTGGTGCCATCCTCGCGGTATAGAATGCCGTTGTTGTTTAGGAACCCGGAGCGTTCTCCCGATAAACGGGAGAAGCGGCCTCCGCCTAAGAGGGCATGTATTTCATTGTGTTGCCGTCCGAAAAGGAGTGATTCTTGGTCACTAAATACAGCAACATGGCTGCTTTCTCCTCCACAATCTGAACCAACTGCCGCAGATCCGACAACTGCTCACGGCGGAGTTTTTCATTGATGGCGTAGCCCTTGACGAGGTAGTCTTTGAGAATTCTGTTTGCCCATTGACGGAATTGTACACCGCGTTGAGATTTGACACGATAACCGACAGAGATGATTACATCGAGGTTGTATAGCGAAACATCATATTGCCGTTCCCTTGTTTCTGGTACAAATGCAAATTTTGCACTTGTACTTTCACGTTGCAACTCTCCCTCCTTGTAAATATTGTTGATGTGACGAGTAATAACCGTTTTATCTCTTTGAAAGAGTAATGCCATCTGTTCCTGCGTCAGCCACACGGTTTCGTTCTCCATGCGCACATCGAGTTGTACCGTGTTGTCTTCCGCACGATAGATGATTATCTCACCTCTATTTTCTGTGGGTTTCCCGTGCATTCTATGATAGTGTTGGATATTTTCTCTTTATTTTATTCCGTCAACAAGCGATTTTTGATAAATTTGCTGCAAAAATATAAAATTATTTGCAAAATACAAAATTTTTTTATAATTTTGCGGCGAATATGACAAAATTATCCGTTAACATAAATAAGGTGGCTACTATTCGGAATGCCCGTGGAGGCAACATGCCGGATGTAGAGGCTTTTGCCTGCGCTTGTGAGCGATTTGGTGCCGATGGAATTACGGTTCATCCCAGACCCGATGAGAGACATATACGGCGTAGCGATGTCTATCAGATTAAACAACAGATTACTACCGAGTTTAATATTGAAGGAAATCCCGAACCGCCTTTTGTTCAATTAGTGACGGAGGTTGTGCCGACCCAAGTCACTTTGGTGCCCGATGGTCATGAACAGATTACTTCTAATCACGGTTGGAACACCATCCAATATGCGGAATACTTGCGACCATTGGTGAGACAATTCCACGATAAAGGTATTCGAGTGTCGGTTTTTGTGGATCCTGATCCAAAGATGGTAGAAGGGGCGAAACTTATTGGAGCAGATCGTGTTGAACTATATACCGGTCCTTATGCTGCGCTATATGAGTGCGACCCCGAAGGTGCTATCAATATGTATAGGGATGCTGCCGTTAAGTCCAAAGAGTTGGGCTTGGGACTCAATGCCGGGCATGACCTTAATCGAGCCAATTTAGGAGCATTCATCAGTGCTTTTCCCTGGACGGATGAGGTCTCTATCGGGCAGGCTCTCATTAGCGATGCACTTTATTTAGGTATAGAAGAAACTATTAAACAATATAAAAATGCTATTACAAGTAGAAATGATTGACACAGCGCTCGTTGATTCCGCGCTGGTAAATGAGACTGCACAACAGTCTATTAACCTTTGGCATATGGCACAATACGGCGGATGGATAATGATTATCCTTGCTATCTTGTTGGCGTGGGCTATCTATATTTTTATTGAGCGACTCATCACTATTCATGGTGCCAATAAGGAGGATAAATCCTTCATGGATCGCATTCGTGACTATATTCATGACGGTAAGATTGACTCGGCTCTCAATCTCTGCAAACAGACGGATACGCCTTCCGCGCATATGATAGAGAAGGGTATAACCCGTATTGGCAGACCTATGCAAGATGTGCAAGTGGCGATTGAAAATGTCGGCAATCTGGAAGTCAGCATGTTGGAAAAGAACCTCGTTATCATGGCTACCATCGCAGGCGGTGCACCTATGCTCGGTTTCTTAGGAACAGTACTGGGTATGGTGCAGACCTTCTTTAACATGGCGAATAACGCTTCTGGCGTTATTGAAATGACAGCCCTCTCCGAGGGTATGTATCAGGCGATGGTCACCACTATTGGTGGTCTTATTGTCGGTATTATAGCAATGTTTATGTATAACTTCCTGATGGCTCGTATCGACCGCGTTGTTACTAAGTTAGAGAGCCAGACGATGGAATTTATGGACCTCCTTAACGAACCTGCATAAATGGCACTAAAAAGACGAAATAAAGTAGAAGCGTCCTTCTCGATGTCATCGATGACTGACCTCGTTTTTCTGCTCCTGCTGTTCTTTATCATGGCATCTACGATGTCATCACCTAATGATATCAAGATTAACCTGCCGCAAGCACGAGCCAAAACGACCACCAAGCAGGTTGTAGCCAAAGTCTCTATTGATAATTTAGGCGTGTACTATGTGGCTTTGGGCAAACAGAAACCGGTGGAAATTAACGCCGAAGACCTTGAGATGTACCTCGCCGGCGTTCAGGCGCAAGACTCAACGATGTACATCGCATTGCACGCTGACCAAGATATCGCCTACAAGGAAGTTGTGCGTGTATTGGACATCGCCAATGAACATAAAATGAAAGTAGTTATAGCCACCAAACGATAGGTAGCCCTTACGGAAATCATAAACAATGAAACCTACCCGGAAGAAGATACTATCAGCCTTGTTGACGGCGTTTATCATGGCGCTGATTTTCCTGCTCCTCTGGTTTATATACCTCTCGGCGCCTGTCCAAGAGGAGGATGAGGGAATTGAAGTGGCTTTCGGCGCCGTGCAAGAAGCCGGAGGGTATCAGGCTCAGGCCTCTCAAGCAGTACCTCTGCCGGAAGCATCCTCGCCTGCATCTACCGCATCGGCACCGTCCCAAACAGAGATGATTACTCAAGAGGACGAGGAATCTTTAGCTGTAGCCCGTCAGCGGGAGGAAGAAGAACGTAAACAAAAGGAATTAGAGGACGCTCAAAAAGCCGAGCTGGCAAAGAAAGAAGCCGAGGCGCGCGCACTTGCCGAAGCAAAAGCTAAAGCCCAAGCGGAAAAAGAGGCGCGTGAAGCACAAGCCATCGCTAAAGCCGGTGCCTTCGGCTCACTCTTCGGTAATAGCGGCTCAACTGCCGGCTCCGGCGATAGCCAAGGCGCAGGGCAAAAAGGTAATCCTGTTGGCAAAGGCTCTATCGGAGGCAATGTCTGGAGCTTAGACGGACGCGATGTCAAGGCAATGCCGAAACCATCGGATGACTTTAAACAAGAAGGTAAAGTTGTTGTCCAAATCATCGTGGATGCCAACGGCAATGTGGTATCGGCACAAGCCATTGATAAAGGCTCTACTATCTCCGATGACTACACCCGTCAACTCGCAGTTAAAGCTGCCTATAAAGCCAAATTCAGCTTTACTGACAGACCGGATAAACAAATTGGAACCATCACTTATTACTTTAAATACAAGTAACAATGAACTATTTATTTTTAGACAAAGGCTTTGAAGAAATCGAAGCTTTAACGACAACTGATTTGCTACGACGTGCAGGGATTGACCTCACGTTAGTTTCTGTGACCGGTAATGAGATGGTTATTGGTGCCCATGAGATTACTGTCAAAGCAGATGCACTCATGGAGAACACCGACTTTAGTGATGCAGAAATGCTTATCCTCCCCGGTGGTCCTACCCATTTAGACCGGTGTGAGGCGCTCTGTGATTTGCTTAAAAATCATGACAAACAAGGCAAACCAATCGCCGCTATCTGCGCTGCACCTTCTGTCTTAGGCAAGTTAGGCATTCTGGACGGTAAGCAGGCAACCTGTTACCCGGGCTTTGAACAATACCTCGGTGAAGCCTATGTCGGTGGCTTGGTTGTTGAGAGTAAGAATATCATCACCGCTAAAGGTCCGGGCTTGAGCGCAGATTTTGCCTTTTGCATAATTGAACACCTTGTCGGCTCTGAAAAGGCAGATGAAGTCTATGATACGGCACAATATTAAATAGTATAACAAAACATTAAATAGTATAACAAAACGATATGAAGAAATTTTACGTAACAATGGCAGCACTCCTCTTTACCATGGGGATGATTGCCCAAACAGTGGACAAAGCGACCGTAGAAGCCGGTGCTTCTGCGGCGAAAAAAGCCGGTGAGGAACTTAAGAAGGTTGATACCGGCGAAAAGGCGTGGAAATTTGATGGTGTAGTAGGCTTGAATGCTGCTGCTACCGGACTTGTGAATTGGGCTGCCGGTGGTAAGAATAATGTCAACGGCTTAGCGTATGCCAAGTTGCACCTGTTGTATCACAAAAACGCGATTGCCTGGGAAACCAATTTTGATACCGAGTTTGGTCTGACCTATATAGACCAGAAAGAGGATGCATTCCAGAAATCTTCGGACCAAATCAAATTGGCTACCAAGTTCGGTTGGGAGTTCCATACCGATTGGTATCTAACGGTATTGGCGGGTTTCCAGAGCCAATATGCTCTTGGCCGTGACTATGTGACGGGTTATAATCCTGTTATCTCTAAATGGTTGGCGCCTTCATTCACTGATATCTCTGTCGGTATTGACTATAAGCACAGTGTTAATGGAGCAGACTTCTCCCTCTATCTTTCTCCGATAGCCGGCCGTATCTCAACAGCCTATATCAGTGATGCTACCAACGCTGCACTGAACAACGAGTATATCGCCTATTGCAACGACAAAGGCGAAACGCCCGATCCGACATGGGACTATGCGCAGAAATTAAAGGATAAATACGGTGTATCCTATTATGATGCCAATTCGGTTAAGATGTATGACCGCAATGCAAGAGCAGAGTTTGGTTTGAGCATCAAAGGTGCTATCGCTTATAAGTATGAGAACCTGACTCTTGGTACTACCGTAGCAATCTTCTCTCCGTATGCCGGCAAAGGATTTGATTTAAACGGCACTGACCCTTATTTCAAATACTCCAATAAGAACCGTCAGTTCGGTCTATTTGATGTTGATTGGGATGTCTCAATCTCTTACCAGTTCCTCAAGGTTCTTAATGTGACCTTGTCCACCAGTCTCAAGTACTATCCTGGTACACTTATCGCTAACAGTGATGGTATTGAGAGCGAACGCGTGCAATTCAAGTCTGTCTTAGGTTTAGGTATTGGTTATAGTTTCTAATGATGGATAACCTACAGGAACTTGACCATAACGTGACCATCCTCCTGGAGCGATATAGAGCACTTCAGGAGGAGATTAGTGCTCTTAAGTCAAATTCCGAAAAACTGCGCGAAGAGATTATCCGTTCGCATAGCGAGTTGGAGACTCTTCGACGCAACTACAAACATCTTCAAGACGCCATGGGACTCATCGGCGCCGATGAAACGAGGGAAGCCGCTCGACGACACCTCACGCAACTCATCGCTGAGATTGATAATGCCTTGGAGATTTTAAAACAATAATTTACCCATGGATACGCAGCGAATAAATCTTAAAATTGCGGCTTACACAGTCCCCTTAGATGTGCCGAGGGACAAGGAGGAAATTTACCGCAAAGCAGCGGTTATCCTCAACGAGAGGTACAACTTATATCTGCGACAACGGCCTAATGCATCCGTGGAACAATTATGGATGTATGTCGCACTCGAAATGGCGGTCAACCTGAACGCTGACGCGAGAGATAAGGCCATCCAACCAATTGAAGAAAAAATTAACGAAATAAATAATAAGGTGTTATTAACACTGAATGAACAACACTAATTAATAAAATTACTATGTATCTGTTGTGGAATGTACTCATTGCATTTGGGGCTCTTTTGATAGGTGGCGGTATCACCTATCTGATTATGAATACTACCAGCCTCAATATCATTAAAAAGGCGGAAGCCGAAGCCGAGGTGATTAAAAAGAACAAACTCCTCGAAGTCAAAGAGAAATCTATTGCCCTTAAGTTGGAACATGATAACCAAGTCCGTGAAGATGACAAACGCAAAGCGGCGCGTGAACAGCAACTTAATCAGCGCGAAAATCAACTCAATCAACGCCAAGGCGATTTGCAACGCGCACAAAACGAACTGAATCAAAAGTCTCAGCAAGTTGACGCTCAAGCCAAAGCATTAGAGTTCCGTTCGGCTGAAATTGAAAAGATGAATCGCGAGGCGCAAAAACAATTGGAGGCTATTTCCGGCATTTCTGCTGAAGATGCTAAGAAACAACTCGTTGAAGCATTGCGTGATGAAGCTAAAACAGCTGCTATGGCGTATATCAACGACACCATGGAGGAGGCGCGTATCAATGCTAAAAAGGAGGCACAGAAGATTGTTATCCAAACTATCCAGCGGTGTGCATCTGAGACGACGGTAGAGAATGCTGTGACCGTCTTCCACCTCGATAACGAGGAGGTGAAAGGGCGTATCATCGGCCGTGAAGGTCGTAACATCCGCGCTTTAGAGGCGGCTACTGGAGCCGAAATTATTGTGGACGATACCCCGGACTGTATCACCATTTCAGGTTATGACCCCATCCGTCGTGAAGTTGCTGCTTTAGCATTGCACCAATTGATTCAAGATGGTCGTATTCACCCGGCACGTATTGAAGAGGTCGTCGCTAAAGTAGAGAAACAGGTTGAAGATGAGATTATTGAGACCGGTAAACGCACAACTATCGACTTGGGTGTACATGGCTTGCATCCGGAACTTATCCGTCTTATCGGTAAGATGAAATACCGTTCATCCTATGGTCAAAACCTGCTGGAGCATAGCCGCGAGACTGCCAACCTTAGTGCTATCATGGCTGCGGAACTGGGGCTTAATCCCAAACGTGCACGTCGTGCCGGATTACTGCATGATATCGGTAAAGTTGCAGATAATGAGGAAGAGTTGCCGCATGCTGCTTTGGGTGGTAAGATTTGTGAGAAATATGGTGAAAAGCCCGATATTGTTAATGCAGTAGCGGCTCACCATGATGAATGTGAGATGGAGACCCTTATCGCTCCTATCGTTCAAGCTTGTGATGCTATTTCCGGTGCACGCCCGGGAGCTCGTCGAGAGATCGTCGAGTCCTATATCAAACGACTCAATGACCTCGAGGCTATTGCAATGTCTTTCCCCGGAGTGGTGAAAACCTATGCTTTGCAAGCCGGACGTGAATTACGAGTTATCGTAGGAGCCGACCAAATCGGCGATAAAGACACAGAGTTGCTCTCTTTCGACCTCGCTAAACGTATTCAGGACGAAATGACCTACCCGGGACAAGTCAAAGTGACCGTTATCCGAGAAACACGGGCTATCAACTACGCTAAATAAGTTGAAAATAGTTAAAATAACTTCAAAAAGAAGAAAATATGCATAAAAATGAAGAAAAATTTGCATATTTCATGAAAAAGATGTATTTTTGCATGCTTTTTGATAAAAGGAGCGCCCTGGTGGCACTCCTTTCTTGTTAAAATTATGATAAATAAGATTCGTGATTTAGTGAACCGCTTCCTCCTTGAGGACGGTAAAGGTTATGAACTTCAAACCTTAGAAGTGGACAAGGATAACAATATCCTCGTTGAGATTGATCGTTTAGGGGTCGTTGATGTGGATGACTGTGCTGCGCTCAACCGCTATTTGGTGGCGCAATTGGGCGATGCTTTAGATGATTATAGTTTGGAGGTTGGCTCCGTGAGCCTCACCGCACCTTTTAAGTCTTCTATCCAATTTCACAAGAACTTGGGTGCCAATGTCATTGTCACCGATAAGGAGGGGAAACGCCACTCTGGACAACTTAACTCGGTAGATGAGGAGACTTTCATGGTCAATGATGATGTCTATCGATATGACGAAGTGCAATCTGTCGTGGCACAAATCAAATTCTAATTGAAAATATATTAAACTACAATAAAAATGGCTAAAACTAAAGAATCAATCAACCTGATTGACATTTTTTCGGAGTTCAAAGAACTCAAGAACATTGACCGTCAAACATTTATTAGCGTTTTAGAAGAGTCTTTCCGGAGCGTTATCAGTAAAATGTACGGTACGGATTCCAACTACGATGTGATTATCAACCCTGATAAAGGTGACTTGGAGGTGTACCGCAATCGTCTTGTGATGGAGGACGGCGATGTCGCTAACCCTGATACACAGATTGAACTCAGTGAGGCGCGTAAGATTGATGACGAGGCTGAAATCGGTGAGGAAGTGACCGATAAAGTTGAGTTCGAATCATTCGGACGCCGTATGATTCTTAATCTCCGTCAGACTTTGGCTTCTAAGCTTCTGGAATTGCAGAAGGAGAACTTATACATCAAGTACTCCCAAATGTTAGGTCAGGTCGTTACCGGCGAATTATACCAAGTGTGGAAGAAAGAAATGCTCCTCTTGGACGAAGAGGGGAATGAACTTTATCTTCCCAAACAAAACCAGATTCCTACTGATTTCTACCGCAAAGGTGACCAAGTGCGTGCCGTTGTCGTTCAAGTTGAGAATAAAAACCTCAACCCCAAAATCATCTTGAGCCGTATTAGCCCGCTCTTCTTACAGCGTCTCTTTGAACAGGAAGTGCCTGAGATTCACGATGGTATTATTGCTATTAAGAACATAGCCCGTATTCCGGGCGAGCGTGCTAAAGTGGCGGTGGAATCCTCCGATGACCGTATTGACCCCGTCGGAGCTTGCGTAGGTATTAAGGGGGCTCGTATTCATGGTATTGTTCGCGAACTACGAAATGAGAATATCGATGTTATTAATTATACATCCAATCCTAATCTCTATATTCAGCGTGCCTTAGCCCCTGCTAAAATTAAATCTATGGAGATTGATGAGGAACTCAAGACCGCAAATGTCTATCTCGACCCCGAAGAGGTCAGCCTCGCTATCGGTAAAGGCGGCTTCAATATCAAATTGGCTTCCATGCTGACTGGTTATAAGATTGAGGTTTACCGCGATGTACCCGAAGAAGAGGATGATATTATGCTGGATGAGTTCAATGACGAAATCGAACAATGGGTTCTTGATACATTCAAGGCTATGGGACTTGACACTGCGCGCGCCGTTATGGATACCCCGCGGGAGGAACTCATTAAAGGTACCGATCTCGAAGAGGAGACTGTTGACCACGTCTTGGATGTAATCCGTGAAGAATTTGAAGACTAATAACTCATACTAACTTTTAAACGAAAGGAGCGTTATGCCCATAAAATTGATTAAAGCTTGCAAAGAATTGAATATCGGCATGTCCACTGCCGTAGATTTCCTCGCGAGTAAAGGTAGAGAGATTCCTACTGACCCCAATCTCCGTATTGAGGACGATATCTACTTGCTACTTGCACAGGAATTTAACAAAGACAAGGCCACCAAATTAGAGGCAGAACGCCAAGCGCGTGAACGCGAGGAATTAGTCTCTCAAGTGACGCTCTCTGTTGAACCCAAACCGGCTCCTAAGGTGGAGCCTAAACCGGCTCCGAAACCGGAATCCAAACCTCAACCGAAGGTGGAGCAGCCTAAGGTGGAACAACCCAAAGCGGAAGTGGCAGCAGAACCGACGCAAAAGCCCGAACAAAAAATCGAGCCTAAACCCGAACCCAAGGCCGAGATCGGACCGAAGGTTGTCGGCAAAATTGACTTAACGCAAGTCAATCGGCCGAAACCGCAACCCAAGCCCGAACCTAAGCCGAAACCCAAATCGGAACCCAAGCCGGAGAAAAAGGTAGAACCCAAAGTCGAGCCTAAAGTTGAACCTAAGCCCGAACCGGTTCGCGAACCTGCGGCGGAGAAGAAGCCGGAGATATTTACCTTGCGCAAACCGGAACTTAAACAGCAGCCTAAGGTCATCGGAAAGATTGACCTCGACTCGCTCAACCAAGCAACTCACCCCAAGAAGAAAACGAAGGAGGAGAAAAAAGCAGAGCGTGCTGAGCGTCAACAACAGGAGCAACAAGCTAAACAAGTTGCCCAAGAGAAACGCAAACGCGAGCGCATCAAACAGAATAAAGTGGACATTAATGATGTGCGAAACCAAAAAAGCGCTAAAGACAACGCAAAGAAGAATAAGAAGAAGGGCTTCAAACCCGAAGTGGACGACGAGGAAGTACAGCGCTCTATCAAGGAGACTTACAACCGCATACAAGCACAAAAAGGTAAGAACAATTCTTCTAAATATAAGCGTGAGCGTCGTGCCGAAGAACGTGAGAAACGTGAGGAGGAACGAATGGAGGAACAAGCTCAGTCTAAAGTCCTTAAATTGACTGAGTTCGTGACTGCTAATGACCTCGCTACCATGATGAATGTGCCCGTCACAAAGGTCATTGGTACCTGCATGACGCTGGGACTCTTCGTCTCCATCAACCAACGACTTGATGCGGAGACCATTAACTTGGTAGCTGAGGAGTTTGGCTTTGAGACTGAGTTCGTATCGGCGAAGGTAACCGAGGAGATTAATGCCGATGAGCAACTCAATGAGGAGGATATTGTAGAGCGCTGTCCTATCATCACTGTCATGGGACACGTTGACCACGGTAAAACATCGCTCTTGGACCATATCCGTAATACCAATGTGATTGCCGGTGAAGCCGGTGGTATAACCCAGCACATCGGTGCTTATAATGTGAAACTCAAGAACGGTCGCCACTTGACCTTCCTTGATACTCCGGGGCACGAAGCTTTTACGGCAATGCGTGCACGTGGTGCTAAAGTGACGGATATCGCTATTATCATTGTGGCAGCGGATGATGCTGTCATGCCGCAAACTATTGAGGCGATTAACCATGCTCAAGCCGCCGGCGTACCCATGATTTTCGCTATCAATAAATGTGATAAACCCGGTGCTAATCCTGACAAGATTAGGGAGCAACTCTCGAACATGAATATCCTCGTTGAGGACTGGGGTGGTAAGTATCAGTGCCAGGAAATCAGTGCCAAACAAGGTACAGGAGTCTTTGAACTGCTTGAAAAAGTCCTCTTGGAAGCCGATATGTTGGAACTGAAAGCGAATCCCAAACGCCGAGCCAAAGGTTCTATCATTGAGTCTTCTTTGGACAAGGGTAGGGGATATGTCGCTACCGTACTCGTGAGTGATGGTACGCTCCATATGGGAGATATCGTTTTGGCGGGAACCTATCACGGACGTGTCAAGGCGATGTTCAACGAGCGTGGCGTCAATATTCAGTCCGCTGCACCGGGGGAACCCGCGCTGATTTTAGGTCTCAATGGTGCTCCGCAGGCGGGTGATGAGTTCAATGTCTTGCCGACTGAGCAGGAAGCCCGTGCTATCGCCAATAAGCGTGAACAACTTCAGCGTGAACAATCTATCAGGACCAAGAAACATATCGGTCTTGATGAAATTGGACGGCGTCTGGCTATTGGAGACTTCAAGGAGATTAACATCATTGTTAAAGCCGATGTGGATGGCTCCGTTGAGGCACTCTCCGATTCGCTCATTAAACTCTCTACCGAGAATATTCAGGTCAATGTGATACACCAAGCAGTCGGAGCTATTTCTGAGTCTGATGTTATGCTGGCTGCTGCGTCCAATGCTATCATAATTGGCTTCAATGTCCGTCCTACTGGTTCGGCGCGTAAGATGGCCGATTCCGAGGAAGTGGATATTCGTATCTATAACGTTATCTATGACGCTATTGAGGAACTTAAGGCGGCTATGACCGGTATGCTTGCTCCGGATATTAAGGAAGAGGTTACCGCTACTTTAGAAGTGATACAGACTTTCCATATCTCCAAGGTTGGCACCATTGCCGGTTGCGTTGTGCGTGAAGGTAAAGCTAAACGTACCAACAAATGCCGTGTTATCCGTGATGGTATTGTTATCCATACCGGCGAATTGAGTTCTTTGAAACATGGTAAGGACGACATCAAGGAAGTCGGGCTTAATCAAGAATGTGGCTTGTCCATCAAGGCTTTCAATGATGTCGTTGAACGCGATATCATTGAGACATATGAGGAAATCGAAATCGCCAAAACTTTATGATAAGGCGTATTTGATAATATAGTCTCATATCTCGCGGTGCATCTCTGTGGATGCACCGCTTTGTCCCTTCCTTAATCTCACCTGATAAGTACTAGAGCATTACCAGAGCATTACTAGAGCATTACTAGAGCATTACCGGAGCATGTGCATACATCTCCTTGACATCAAGACACTTATTCCTTTTCATGCGACTGCCTGTTTCTATTGTCAAATATGAGAGTAATTTCTGACATTAACCATATTAACCTTGCCCAATGGCATAATCTTGTTGCTACATCCCCTACTGCAACCTGGTTTCAGACGCCGGAGGCATATGACTTTTTTGCCTCTATGTCGGAGCTATTTATGCCATTTGTAGTAGGAGTAGCCAACGAGAATGGGCTTAGGGGAGTTTGTTGCGGCTATGTTACTAAAGAGAAAACGGCTTTTAAGCAATTCTTTCCCCGCCGTGCCATTATCAAACTGCCAGCAAACGCTAAATAATTCTATTATATTGTAGAACCTGATACATAGCTCTTACCTCTCTATCTGCCATTGCATAGACCAATTCTAATGCAAAATGCAAATTTATTTGCATATATTATTTTTTTTCCGTACCTTTGCATGCTTATAAGTTAGCTGGGAGAACATTTTTTCAAAAAGATAAAAAGATACCTATCTTGTGAACTTAATAAGGCGAGGAAGAATAAATCTCATAATAGAACCCCATAGAAAAATAGCCATATTGGTCCAATAGAGACTGATTTAGGAAATGGTTTGTAAATAAATGCTAATAAATAATAATTAGAGGATAAATAGATGTCCTGTCAAATCCTAACATACGACCAAATCAACCGCAATCAGTGGAGCGTATTGGCACAAATCTCCTCCACCGGCACATGGTTCCAGACGCCGGAGGCGTATGAATTTTTTGCCTCCATGCCGGAGCTATTTATACCATTTGTGGTTGGGGTCGCTGGTGAGAACGGGTTAATTGGCGTTTGTTGCGGCTATGTCACCAAAGAGAAATCCGCCTTAAAACAATTCTTTACCCGCCGTGCCATTATCAATGGTGGACCGGTGTTGGCGGATGATAGTACCGACGAAGAAGTAGAGGCGTTGCTTTCAGCGTTAAAGTGCACTCTCCTTTCTGGGAGGGGTGGGGTGAGCTCCCGTCCCATTTATATCGAAACACGCAATTTTAATGACTACTCCAAATGGAAGGGGGCATTCGCAAAAGCGGGATTCATCTACCAACCACATGTGAATTTTCATGTGGATACATCATCCGTTGAGGTCGTGGAAGCAAATTTAGGCAAGAGCCGGAAACGTGATATCAAGACTTCTATTCGTGACGGAGCGTTTATCATTGAACACCCCACGGCAGAACAAGTGCGTGAATACTATGCCATCTTGTCGAACCTGTACAAAACGAAAGTAAAGACTCCTTTATTTCCACTCTCATTCTTTGAGGCATTAGTACAACATAGGGACGGACGGCTGCTTTTAGTAGCATTACCCAAAGAGGATGGCGCATCCGAGATTATCGGC
>ODAI012185615.1_pt1 | contig 27375 bp, 20 predicted proteins | sample 1539321 | NCBI WGS metagenome assembly ODAI01 (sample SAMN02144231, study PRJEB22623) | gut metagenome | biome: sheep rumen | host: Ovis aries | place: New Zealand
CAAACACTATTTATTTGTTTCGGCTGGCTATATTTGTTGATTGCATTAATGGTAAGAGTCAAACTTAGGAAGCCAGTAATATCGGAACTCTACAACCGGCGCTGGAATATAGAAGTTACTGCAAGGAATTGGCTATATCTGGATAATCTGGAGGTCGATTTGGGATAAAACTATTGAGTGTGTATTACACGACTTTTAGGATTATACATAATTTTGTTCAAAAATACAAGAACTATTTCAGTCGGAGAAGCCCCCTTCCTCTTAGCAAAGTGTAGGAAGGGGGCTTCTCCGACTGAAATAACCGCTCCGCGAGGATGCGCACGGATTCGTAAAGGAAATTTGTCTGCTTACGCAGACCGAATCCGGCGCGCAAGTCTCGCGGTGCGAGACTTGAAAATTTTCACACCTCATACATCTTATCAATCCCAATCAATTTACACCGCTTAGCGTTGTTTTTGACATAATCACTGAACCCGCCTAGAGAGAATATGCATATAAGCGGGTCAGATACAGGAAGGAATCTGATTTTATCCATAAGCTTATCGTATTCGGGTTTATCAAAAGGTGTGTTTTTGAACTTACATTCGCCGACGAGGAGGATTTTGCCATCGCATGTACCAAGGAGATCTAGCTCTATCTGCTTTGGCTTTTTTTCTTCATCTAGTACGGTGGCTTGGTATTCTGTTATCTTGGTAAGCAGTGGAAAACCGTTCGTGCCTGCGTGTATCATCAGGTATTCTTTGGCCATCTTTTCAAATACGCTGCCCATGAAGTCATGTATATGATCCTTGACGTTAGAATAGTAATATGCGGCGCCTTTTTCGGCGTTAATTAGGCTTGTAGCACGGTTTGTATATCTGAACCAAAACTCAAGCATAGTATCGTTCAGGATATAATACGGTTTTTTTGAAATTCTTTTTTCGAGAATTTCTGCGTTAACTAATACCTTCAGTGGATAAGTCACATCGTCGGCGCCTATATATGAAGCGATTTCGCTGTTTTTGGTATGACCAGTTGCAACAGCAGATATTATGGAGTTATATAATGCGGGATTTTGCTTATCACTTACGATTGTTGTTTTGATCTGTTCTTCGGTAAAGTATCCTCCGATGGTGTAAAACTGATCTATAATGTTGTCTTCGAGTGAATACTTGGGATTGAATTGCTCTATATACTTGGCAACACCATTGGTAAGGCCATAGCAGATAGCTTTTTCTTCATAATTAAACCCATCGAGAAATTCAGCGGTTTCAAGATAGTTAAAAGGACCAAGCTTTAATTCAAGATTGCTTCTTTCGTGAAGAGGTGCCGATTCAGCTAGTACCTCATCCTTCATAAAGCTTACTAAAGAACCGCATATGATGAAGAAGAGATTAGTGTTCTTCCAATCGGTATCGATTACTTTCTGGAGTATGGATTGTATATACGGGCAATTTTTGGCAAGATAAGGATATTCATCTATGAAGAATATTATCCTTTCTTTTTTTGCTTGTTTTCCGATGAAATTAAAGAGGTTTTCAAAACTGTTGAAGCTTATATTGCCGAGCATATCCGGTGCAAGTGAGGAAAGAACGGATTCTGTCATCATGTCAAGGAGTTCTTTCTCTTCTCGTTCTACGGCTGTAAAAGATATATTCAAGCACTCGTGCTCCTGCATGAAGTGATTGATGAGCATAGTCTTACCGACTCTTCTTCTGCCGTATAGTACGGTCATACTAAATCCTTGTTGGTCATACTTTTTGTTCAGAGCTTTAAGCTCAGCGGTTCTACCGCGAAATACATCTTTCATACAAACCTCCAATCAACCCAAAAGCATTTCACCGAAATCGATTTAGGCGAAATGCATTTCGGTTAATTAGATTATACATAATTTTGTTCAAAAGTACAAGAACTATTTGTAAAGTTGCACTTTCCCCCCTCAGATGATAGAATTAAACTATCAACTAATCAAGGAGTATACACATGAATTACGACTGTCTTATAATAGATGACGAAAGAGTACTTGCGGACAATACCTGCGAGTACTTCAACATGTTTGAGGTTAAGACGAAGGCTGTGTACGGGGTTAAGGAAGCCGAAGAATTCTTTCGTGAAAATGATGCGGCTCTCCTACTGCTTGACATCAATCTGGGGGATGGAAGCGGTTTTACTTTCTGTAAGGCTCTTCGAGAGGAGAAGAAGATACCGATACTTTTTGTGTCCGCTAGGAATACTGATGACGACAAGATCATAGCTTTCAATATAGGCGGGGGTGACTACATAGAGAAGCCTTATTCGCTGGGGGTGCTGCTTGCGAAGGTCAAGGTTATGCTGAAGCGCTTTGGGTCTTTGGGTGAACCGGTGGTTGAGGCGAAGGCCTATGATGATGGTAATCTTCGAATCGATGATAGGGACATGAAAGCTTATGTGAAGGGCGAGGAGAAGCGTCTTACAAGCCTTGAGTTTAAGCTTCTTAAGTATATGACCGAGAATAGTGACCGACTCATAACTAAGACCGAGCTTTTTGACAATGTGTGGAATGATAGGTTTACCGGAGATGGTACGCTGAACGTGCATGTTCGTAAGCTGCGTCAAGAGATAGAGGAAGATCCTGCAAACCCTTCATATATCGTGACTGTGTGGAAGGAAGGATATCGTTTCGTGTCGAGGAAGGTTGAGGGATGAAGAAAACATTTGGAATTATGGTGGTTGTAAGCCTTGTACTTGAGCTTGTTGTTGCGCTGGCGATCATCGGCAGGATCGATGATGTGAGGATGGATCCTGTGGTTGTCAACGAGTGCGTTCACGCGATCGCCGATAATTACGGTGATGAAGAGGCTTACCTGGATAAGCTTGATTATGCTGTTATTGATAGTAAGGGTGAGGTCCTGTACAAGAATTCTGATGATGTTGCGACCTCTGTCAATGAGGCTGTGAAGCATGGCGATATCATGTTGGATCTTGTGGTTGAAGGGGATGTGGTTGGTAAGGTCATATTCAACAATTCTACGGATGAACAGATAGAGGGGTACAAGAAATCTTTGACTATTGCGATTGTGTGTATCACGATCCTGCAAGTTCTGCTTATAGGGCTCTATTATTATTATCTTAGAAGGACGATTATCAGGCCTTTTGAAAAACTGAATAGCTTTGCTGCGCGTGTTGCGCAGGGGAACCTGGATACGCCGCTTGAACTCGATAGAAAGCATATATTTGGCAGCTTTACAGAAGCATTTGACATGATGCGAAGCGAACTTAAGAAGTCTAGGGCTGCAGAGAAGAAGGCCATGGATGATAAGAAAGAGATGGTTGCTAAGCTCTCACATGATATTAAGACGCCTGTTGCGTCTATTAAGTCTACGTCGGAGCTTGGGTTTGCTCTTGCGGCGGATGAGAAAACGAGGGAGCGCTTTAATCTTATCAACATAAAGTCGGATCAGATCACAGCTTTAGTTTCGAATCTCTTTAATTCCAGTATCAATGACATCACCGAGATAGAGGTAAAGCCGTCAGAGCAGCCAGCTATAGTTATACAAGAACTGATTAAGAGTGCCGATTATCTTAATAAAGCGGGGGCTTTTACAGTACCTAATTGCAGAGTATATATAGACCGCTTGAGGCTTCTTCAGGCTTTTGACAACATCTTCATGAATTCTTATAAGTATGCGGATACAGCGATAAGTGTTGAGGCTTATGAGGAGAGCTTCGATGGTGCTTCATGTCTTGCTATACGAATAAGCGATGAAGGGCCTGGTGTTATGGAAGAGGAGCTGCCGCTTCTTAAGGAGAAGTATAAGCGCGGCAGCAACACTGACGAGAAGGATGGCGCAGGTCTTGGACTGTATCTTACGAACTACTATATAGAGAACATGGATGGCAAGCTTGTTCTAGAGAATCTTACACCAGGATTTTCGGTAATAGTGTATCTAAGACAGGTGTAATATCTGCGAGACTTGATTTAAGGATTATTTAAGAGTTTCTTAAAGGCACTTAAGGAAAAGATGTGTATCATATGTCTTGTAAGATGAAAAACAGATACACTAACGGAGGTTATATATGAAAAGTATCATCGAAACTAAGAAACTCTGCAAGACATTTTCCAATGGTGGCAGACAGCAGCATGTGCTTAAGAACGTGGATCTTGAGATATATGAAGGGGACTTCACGATAATCATGGGCGCGAGCGGTGCCGGCAAGTCAACTCTTCTCTATGCGCTTTCTGGTATGGATAAGCCGACTCTTGGCGAGATCGTGTTTGGTGGCGAGGAGATCACTAAAAAGAGCGTGGACGAGCTTGCTCTCTTTAGAAGACGTAACTGTGGCTTTGTGTTCCAGCAGATCCATCTTGTAGAATCTATGAGCGTTATGGACAACGTTCTTGCAGCGGGTCTGCTTGTTAACAAGAACAAAAGGGACGTTGTTGAGTGTGCTAAGAAGATACTCAAGTCTGTTGATATAGATGAGAATCTATGGGCTAAGTTCCCAGCTCAGATATCTGGAGGCGAGGCTCAGCGTGTAGGAATCGCAAGGGCTATGATCAATTCGCCGAAGCTTATATTTGCTGATGAGCCAACTGGTGCGCTTAATTCCCAGACAGGTAAGGATGTACTCGATGCCCTTACTGCATGCAACGAAAAAGGTCAGTCTATAGTCATGGTAACTCATGATATAGTCAGCGCAAGACGCGGAAACCGTATCCTCTATGTGAAGGACGGCGAGATCGCCGGAATCTGCGAACTCGGAAAGTATGTGACTATGGATAACGAAAGACACAGAAAGCTCAATGACTTTTTGGGAAGCATGGGATGGTGATCGGCATGAATAAAGAATTCTTACTTGCAAAGTCTAATTTTCGTAAAAACCGCGGTACAAGTATAGGAGTATTCCTTCTTATGATGCTTGCTGCACTGTTACTTTCGCTTTCGCTTATGATCGCGCTTGATGTGAAGCCTACAGCTGATAAGGAGTCCAGAAGACTTAAGTCTGGTAACGCGATCATGTGCGTACAGACTATAGATGAGGGTATAGATGAGACCTATATTCGCGAGAAGATACTTGGTGACAAGGTTGAGTGGTCCCAGTTTAATGAAGCTCTTATATTCGATGTATCACAGTCTGTACCATTTGCTGATGGATGTATGATGCTTACTCTTGCCATAACTGATGAGAGAGTATTTGATAACAAGTATGATGTGCTCGAGGTCGTTAAGGAAGATAAGAGCATAACAGGACCATATATCTACCTTCCATATCAGTTATATACAAGTGGCGGATTCCATGTCGGAGATGAATACAAGATCAATCTCATCGGTAAGGAACGCTCATATAAGATAAGAGGTTTCGTTAACACAAGTTATTATGGCTGTAACAATGGCGGCAGATACCGTTTTATACTTGATAGCGAGAGCTATAAGGCTCTCTATGAAGAGAGTAAGGATGTTTGTGCAGGACTTATCGTGAACTTCGATCTGAAGGATGGCGTTAAGGTATCGCAGTTTGGCATCCAGGCTAAGAATCGTTTTATCGCAGACGGTGCCAAGGGCTCTATGTCTATCTCGGATATAGAATCTGTGAACGGCGACAAAACATTTATGTCGAATATACTTTTTATATCTTTCATAATGGTATCGGTTATCATATTCATAGTAACAAGTCTGATGCTCTCTAACTGCATCAGGAATTACATCAGGGAGAATATGACCAACATAGGCGCTCTTAAGGCCATGGGTTATACAAGTAGCAACATCAAGACATCTCTTCTTGTTATGTTCCTCACCCTTGCTGTTGTCGGCGCAATCATCGGTGCTGCGCTTTCATATCTTCTAGTACCGGTGATGGCCGGAATCTTCGAAGGACAGGCGGGAGTTCCATACAAGATGAGCTTTAATCCGATTGCCTTTGTTGTAGCACTTGGATTTGTCGTAGCATTTACCATGTTAGTTACGCTTCTTGCAACACACAGACTTAAGAAGGTCGAAGTGGTAAGCGCGCTTCGTGGTGGTTTAGAAACTCATAACTTTAAGAAAAATGCAGTGGCTCTCGATAAGTCTTCGCTTTCGCTGAACTTAAGTCTTTCCATGAAGACTTTGTTCACTAACCTTAAGCAGAACATCACAACATTCTTTGTGACTGGTCTTCTGGTTTTTGTATGCGTGATTGCGCTCTTGATGTATGAGAACTTTAGCAGAAATCCTATTCTTGAGATACTTACTCCAGAGTTTTGTTCAGGCGTAGTTGCTGTGAATCGTGATGACGCCGAGGAGGCCAAGAAGTATATCGAAGAGTTAGGCGGCAAGAATGTCCGTTATATGATCGATGCTTCAATTGGCTATAAGGATGAGGAGAAGCTTCAGACATATATGCCAAGGGATATGGAAAAATTCCAGAACAAGAATTACTGCTATAAGGGAAGATTCCCGAAGTATGACAACGAGGTCTGTGTAAGTGGTAAGTTTGCCAAGGAATACGGCTATAAGATAGGCGATGAGATAAAGCTTAACTACGGTGATAGTGAATACGCATATCTTATCACAGGTTTTATTCAATCATGTAACAATAGTGGAAGAGAGGCTCTGATGAGCGAGGTGGCAGCTGGACACATAGTTGATATGAATACTATGCCAACTGGAATATGGTTTGATGCAGATGGCGAGAAGGATACCAATAGAATCCTTGAGGCTTGCAAAGAAAAGTTCGGTGATAAGATCGTGACTACACTTAACTTCTATGAGCTTATGGATGGCTTCATGAAGACATTCAAGTCCATCACGGTTCTCATGCTTGTGAGTATGCTCATAATCTCAGCAGTCGTCATCATGCTTGTGCTCTACCTCTTTATCAAGACACTTCTCTATAACAAGAGAAAAGACTATGGCATATATAAGGCGCTTGGGTTTACATCGAAGGACCTAATGCTCCAGACAGCAGGAAGCTTCATGCCGACAATCATACTCTCTGTGATAGTATTCTCGATAGTATCGTACTTCACAGCTAACACATATATGTCCTTTATCATGGTGTCATTTGGTATGATGAAATGCAGTTTCGTAATACCAGTCGGTGGCGTAGTGATCATCGGCATCGGTATGATAATCCTCGCATTTGTATTTGCTATGCTTCAGACAAGGAAGATAAAGAAGATAGAAGCTTATGATATGCTTATAGAAGCGTAGTGTTGGAAAAAACTGCTCCAAATATCGAATCTAGTGTTGGAAAAAACTGCTCCAAATACCAAATTTTATATTGTAAAAAACCGCCTCGAATGCTTAATATATATATTAAGGGAGGCGGTTTTCTTATAGCATGCAATGCTAAGCTTGTGTTGTTATTAGAAAGCGATATCTTTGAGCAGAAAATCGAATAAGTGAAGCGATTAACGTATATCTCTCTAGAATATTCCACACATAATCTCCTTTTTTCAAAGTCTTTGATTATTATCGAGTATAGTCTTGGCAATTTTGCGATTTTGCGGTATAATGGTATAAAACAATTTGCGATTTTGCAGTAAAACGTCCAAATATAAATTGCGAATAATATCATTGCCCAAAAGTGAGGTGTAAAAATTTCTGGTACTAAATGGTACGTTGATGTTGAATATAAAGGTAATATAGCTCGATTTGGCGGTGAAATGTGTGTGTGTGTGTGGTGCTATTTTTTTATATTTATAATTATTATAGATATAATTGGATGGGGAAGTATTAAATAATAAATCGTGTTCGTGACAATATATTCCCATGTTAGTGTAAAACTTCATACTATAATTAGGCACTTCCACCGATAGGATACTAGGCCCATGGGTCTTTACATCTGTGAGAGGAGTATGACGAATGTCTACAGAGCAGCAGAAGCATCAAGAGGAATACCTAATAGCCAAGAAAAGATACGAGAACGCTTTTTCAGAGAAGCGTCAAGCTGAAAATGAGATTAACACTATTCTCAATCGTCGTCAGCACATTATCGGTTTGATAAATGAATTGGCTGCCGAAAGAAAGAGGAATAGTGAATCTCTGTTTGAAATTCAAAAAACCTATGCACAAGACAGTGATTTTACTGATAGTATCAAAGATACTGATAGTAAACTAGAGGAAGCTTCTTCAGCCTTTTTAGCTATAGGTGCTTCTTCAGTTGGATCACCTCAAAACTTAACTGAAGTCTTCGACGAGAGAAATCGCGGTTCTAAGTTATCGATTGCCACTGCTTTTGAACAGATGAAAAAAGTTGGAGGATTAATTCAGCAAAAAATCGAAGATATAGGTCGTCAGATTTCTCAATATGAGCAAGAGTTAGAAGATGACAAAGATAGAGAACGTTGCCTTCATAATGTGATCATAGAGCAAGATCACATTATGAATAACGCATTAATTGAGATGGCATATCATAAGAATCATATGGTTAGCTGATAAGGGGTGTGTATGGCAACAATAGCTTTGTACAAAAATAGTATTAATAGAGTAGGCTTTCAGCTTGAAAGTGTAATCAACTCATCAGACAAACTAAGCTCTCAGCTAAATGTACTTAAGAATGTTCTTCAGGGTGTAGATAGTAGCACGTGTGATCTACAGGATGCTGTAGATAGTATCACTTCTTCAACCAAAAGTGAAAGTGATATGGTTGAGGACGTAAGGCGACTAAATACTAAGCTTTCTGAGTTCATCAATACGGCGGTCGAAAGAGATGATTCAGCTAGGTCTGAAATCGTAAGAGAGAAGAACGAATTCTACAAAAAGTATTCTTACTTAAAGCCTGATTGCGAGAAAAAGAAGAAATCTTGTATGCAAAAACTTAAAGCTGCGGTGAAGGCGACTTGGGAGTTGTGTAGGGGATACTGGGAGGAACATTGTCACGAACTGAAGATAGTTATCACAATCGGAATCGTGGTAGCAGCATTAGCTGTTGTTATTTGTTGTCCTGGTGCAGGCGCAATTGTAGCTGGAGCTTGCTGGGGTGCAATTTCTGGAGCTTGTATAGGTGGAGTGGCCGGAGGGATTAATAGCCAAATCCATGACGGTGAATTTTGGGATGGCTTTGTAAATGGTTCGTTTGATGGCGCCATAACTGGAGCGATTGGTGGTACAATTACAGGCGGTCTTGAATCTGTGTGGAGTCAGTCGACAGTGCTTTCAAAAAACGTCGGGCGAGCAATTGCAATTGGAGCAGTTTCATCTGGACCGGCTGATGCGACGGTAACTGCTATAGATTATTACCTAGAGAAGGGTTATATTGATGGTGCAAGTGATGAAATAATAACGGCAGGCATCTCTGGTGCTTTATTTGGCGGCTTAACTGGTGGTTTAACGAGTTACTTGCGCAAAAGCCCAGCAATACTTGCACGGGGTGAGCAAGGAACTTTCCCATATCTTGGTAAAGATAAATATGTGAATAGAAATATGCATGCGGGCGATGTTATATGGCGAGGAGAGCCAGGGGGAAAAGGTTTTTTCACATCACTAGATGCAGTTGAAAGTTCAGGTAGAAACCGCGTTACATTATTCAGAGGCTTACAGGTTGCACCGCATGAAACAAAAGGCTTTAGACCCCGAGTGTGTGGATATCGATTTACTCAAACAGTAACTGTTGGATATGGTCAAGCATTAGCTAATCCTGATTTGGGTGGTGGAGGATTAGAGCAGTATTATGTGCCTAATGTAAAAGAATTAATTGACAAGGGTATACTGGAGTATGTTGATACAATAGAGTTAGGAGGATTATGAAAACTGATTTAAAAAAAGGTATTATCGAGATAAATGGCGAAGTTTTTAAGCCAGGGTATACATTTGAGGATTTTCAAAAAAGTGTGTTATATAGAGGTCAAGATGTGAAATATTATATACATCTAGATGATGCCTTTCAAATTGGTGAAAACAAGTTTTATGGGAGTCTCCATTTTCATAATAATGTATTATATTTTATATCACTTTGTTGTGATGATATAGAACTCTCGTGGGATGAGGAACCTGAACGAAAAAAAATCCATGATGATATACTAAAAAAACATGGATTGAAACCCAAAACTGTTTTCGATTGGGGTGAAATTGAATCCAATTTTGATCCAAAAGGCTATTGTTGCAATATATATATAGTTTACAATGCTGGAAGGTATTAGAAGTTTTTCCGGGAGGATAAAGAAATATAACAAGGTGGTGGTTAGATGATTAGTACTTATGAAGAACTGATTGCTGATTCTCGGTTTGCATTTATGCACGGAAGATACAATGAAGCATTAAGATTTGCCAAATTAGCTATAGAACAAGATCCAAAGAGTTCAGATGCTTATCAGTGTGCAGGCAATGCATATATGTCTTTTGAGGACTACAAATCGGCAATTGAACAATATAGAAAAGCGGTCGAAAATGATGCTGATAATGGAGACCGCTACTTCAATCTTGGTTATGCTTATGCGACAGACAATCAGCCTGTGAGGGCACTTGAGATGTTTGCCAAAGCCGATGAAGTGGGATGTTCGCCTAATGTTGTAGGACAACTTTACAAAATCATGGCTATGCTGTGCTTTGATATGCATAGATACAATGATGCAATCCTTAATTTTATCAAGTCTGAGAGGATTATCGGAATCGATATGGATGTTTTGCAGCGTAAAGCTATAAGCTACAGTATGAGTGGTGATACAAGTGCAGGCATAGAAGTTGCGAACCAGATGAAGCTGCTTGCACCTACTGATTATCTTGGATATCGAATCGCTTTTAATATCCTTCTTCAAGAAGACCGGCTTGAGGAGGCCCAAAAGGAGCTTGATCGTGCAGAACGATTTGCAAAGCCTTCCAAGGATTTGTTCATGGACTGGATTGCATATGAGATGGCGTGCTATCAACTTGACCATGATCGGGCACATCTGAACACGGCAATTGATAAGGTTTATGATGGGCTTTGTATATTAGAGCCAAGCGTAGAAGCGGTGATAGACAGTTACGTTACTGCAGCAGATCTGTATGTTCAGCTTGAAGATGAGGATATGGCTCTTCGATGCTTGAATGCTGCTGAGAATCCAATCTATGCGTTCAACTCTGGATTTTCAGTTAAAGTTGTTCCTGAATTAGAAGTGAAGGGTGAAGGACGACCAAGTGAACGGCAAATTGATCACGCCATCCAGTCGGTCAGACGCAAATATGGTGATAGAAGACTTGAAGTCATGGGACGGGAACTTACATCAAAGGCAAAGAAGTCTGCAACAAATACTGACAGTATGACTCCTGTTGCAGAACAGCCTGTTGAAGATATAGTGATTCCTAAGCTTGATTCAAGTATTCATGCTGAATATAATACAGATATGCTTGATCGAATTAATCGTCTTTATGTGGCTGCATATACTATCAATAACGATATTGCTCATATTAAGATATATGCATCGAAACTTGCCAATAGCTCTGATCCTCATAATAAGTATATCGGAAAGTATAGTCTGATTAAGGCGCTAAGGGATGAGGGGTATGAAAAGTCAGAAGAAGAATACCGTGACTTCTTAAAGTTCCTTAGAAAGGAAATGATCAAAGATCCTTCGGATATGATGGCGTTGAGCTTGCGTGTACAGTGCCACGTGGATCTAGGTGAGTTTGATGAGGCAGAAAAGCTTTGTACACTACTGTCGGATGAATTTGCTCAGCCACTTCAAGAGCAGATTAATGAAGCGCGATCAGGAGGTGAAGAGTAGTGCCAAAAAAGCTTAGGAATAATATAGTTGTTGATGAAGAAAAATTTCATTTGGCTGCACAACAGATGGAAATTCTAAAGAATCGCACCAATGCTCTGAAAGAAAAATTGAGTGCGATGTATGATGAACTTTCTTCTGCAATAGATACATCTGCAGGACAAGAAGTTCATCTTAAAGCGAAAAACGTATTGTTAAAACCAGTGGAGAATATGTCTTTAGTAGTGGGACATATTTCTGATACACTTAATCTCATAATAGGTAGTGGTTATTATAAAGACGTCTTCACAGGTTTTGAAGAACTAAGTCATCTTTTTTAGGAGGTAAATATATTATGGCGAACATGGGTTATACCCAAACACTTAACGTATCAAATGCAATGATGGTTGCTGCAATTGAGGCTATCGACGCTTATCAGGAAAGAATTAATAACCTTAACAGCAGTCTTCAAGAGGAAATTGAAGGCTTGATTCCATCTAGTTTTTCTGGCTCTGCTGCACAGGGATTTAAGACATTCTATGAAAAAAACATCGTTCCTAACACGGGCGTGAATCTTACTAATCTTCTTGAATCACTGAGAGGGCTTTGTAATTCGGTTAAGGCTATGATTCCTGGTGAAGAAAATGGTGTTGACGAGCAATTAGGTAAGGGGAATCAGAATCCCGGCGTTGCCGCTGGAAACTAAGTTATGGAGGTAAATAATAATGGCTGATTGTAGAATTGTTAATGAGAAAGTTATTGATTCAATTGTTGCAATTCAAGGACTTGCTAAGGATTATGAACAGGCTGGTGTTGATTTTGAAACTGCATTTATGAAGGCAATTGCTGATATGGAAGGCGCTTCGAAGGATGCAATGGTTGACTTTTTCAACAAAAATTATAGTGTTTTTGTTACCAGTATGGAATCTGGTCTTCCTGCAATGATCAATGGTTTGGCTGATCTTCTTGAGGGGAACCGTTCTAACTTTGAGATGGTAGATAATCAGATTGCACAGACCATTAGGGATGGAGGACAGCAGGGTTAATTAGTATTTACATAGTCAATAGTGCGGCTCTGTTTGATAATTTTATCATTCAGAGCCGTAATTATATCTTTGAAAAGGATGTGATTTTAGTGGCATTTAAAGTATTATCACCTAACGAACTTGATGTTCTTAGTGAAGATGAAAGAAAAGCATATGAAGCTGAATATGAAGATTACTGTGATAGAGTTGCTTTTGTTGAAAGGCTTGAACAGTTGGAAAAAGTTCAGATGCCAAAAGTATCTGTTAAAAAGAAGGGCATAAAAAGAGTAAAAGGTCCGAGTGTTAATGCTTCACATATGAGAGGTTTTACTGTTGATAGCACACAGGGGGCTATTCTTTTAAGTGCAACTAAAAAAGCTAAGGCTATTTTAGAGACCAACACAAAACCTTTTTCAATCACTAAGTATAGAGCTACATTGCCGCATGTTGGTGTTATTTCACCTAATGAAGTTCAATTTGAAGGTGCCGAGTATAGAATTAGCAACTTACAGTATCCTCAACATATCACACTTAATACATGTGAAGTAAAGTTAGATAATTATACTGTATCTAGCTTACCTGATATAAATATGTCTATGCCAGATGTATCTGTTGCATCTCTTAAGTCAAGACATATTGATTTGGAGAGTGTTCCGATTTCAAAACCAACTACTATCGATGTTGTAATTGAGGGATATGAGACAACATTTTGTAAAAAGACAATTGCGGAAGCTCCTATAGTAGAGTACTCTACTATGAAGGTGGATATGACTGCTCTTAGTGAGGTTCCTATTGTGAAACCTCAGAGTATTAACAGTGTGGTGGAGGCTACAAAGATTGAGGTGCCAACACCTGTAGTAATTAATGCCCCTGAAGTATCTGTGGAAGTTTTGCCTCAACATATCGGTCCATTGGATTCGGTAGTAATACCTGTTGTGGCGCCTAGTATAAGTGTTGCTATGACAGTGAAAATAAGGTGATAGAATGAAGAATAATGAGATATTGGTTTCAGTAAAAATACAAGATAATAGCAAAGAAAGAATACTTTCATTTTTGGTTATAAAGGATACAACCCTAAAATCATTTATTCAAGGCATATATTATGGCCTTGGTAAAATGGCGAAGGCAAGTAAAGAAGAGGCGGAACAAATGCCTGAAACACTTACTATACAAGAGTGTTTTTCTGCTTTTGAAAAGTATATTAAGACTCACAACGAGATACTTGTGCTTTATACAATAATGGGGCAGTATGCTAAGCTTAATATTAATGAGGTATCTGTTGATGAGCTTGATGAAATGAAACCGAAGAAGAGGAATTACGATATGCCTCTAAGTAGTCTCGGTATCGTTACTTCAAGTCAGATTCTCATAACTGATTTAAGTGTGGTAGAAAGTATTCCTCAACTCTTTGATAGTGCGGAAAAAGAGAAGACGTATATTCTTCGTGATAATAATACTCTTGAATACAATATCAGTACAAGAAGATTGAATGTAATAGAGCCAACTGTTATAGATATACTTCCTGCTGGTGATATGCCAGCTGAACAAAAAGGAAGTATTATTGACACCATTGCTCCTCCTCTTATTACAGGATTTGGTATGGTGGGAATGCGATTTTTGATTGGCAGATTTACTGATAATTCTGCGTTTAATAGTTCTATGATGGCTATGACAATTGCTATGCCCTTTATGTCAGCTGTAAACTCTGTTTATGGAAGAGCGCGTCAGACAAAACAACATAAGGAATCTGTTGCTGATTGGAAGGAAAAGTATGAAAAGTATATAAACGACACTATAATTCGTAAGAAGATTGTTCAGTGGCAAACAGACGAAATCATATACCTGAACAAAGTATATCCTAAGATGGGAATACTGTTTCTTGAAGCAGGTGAAATCTCAACAGTTATATTTGCACGATCACAGAATGACAATGACTTCATGCGTATATCACTAGGCGAATCTGATGAGATAAAGCCCTCTTTTGAGATTAAAGCGGAACAGAAAGATGATATATTCTATGACATTAAGTATAAGTTATCAACTTCGCGTGGGACGATAGATGCAACTCCGCAAATAGAGATTATTATACCTCCTAAGAAGAAAAAGAAGAAGAACTTTCAGGAAACTGCATCTGAATTAAAGAACCAGTTTCTATTGACAGAGCTTCCTTATATCTTTTCTACGACTCAGTATAATGAAGGCGAAAACGGCGAACTTGAACAAACTGGATTCAAGTATCTTAAAGATATGTCTGGAAAGAACAGAAAGCCCCCTTTACTTATAGACTTGAGAAATATGGGAACTCTTGGCGTTATATCAAGAGATAATGATATATCTATCAATTTTATACGACACCTTGCTTTCGAACTAGCATTTTACCATTCGCCGGAAGATCTGCAGATGGTTTTCTTCTTCAACAAAGAGAATGATGTTCGTAAGCAGAATACTCTTGTTGAAGATTATATGTTCCTTCCGCACACCAATGAATTATTCGATAATCTGTCTCAGTTTGTCTTTGATGAGAAAAGTGCCGGTGAGGTATTTAGTCAGTTGCAGACTATTATGGCAGAAAGAGCGAAGTCTTCTGATTCTGATGAGAAGGAAGATAACGCAACTCCTGAAAAGTATACTCAGATCGTATGTTTTGTTATGGATGACTATGATATCAAAGAAAAAGCATTTTCCAAATACATACCGGAGGCTCCAGTTGAGGGCGAGGATTATGTTAACTCCTTGGGATTAACTTTTATCTTTATCCAGCGGGAAAAGGGTATGTTGCCAAAATACTGTGGAAGTATTGTCGAACTTGATAATAAGAGAATCAGTAATAGATACAATCTGTTAAGTCATGAAACTCTAAGCAAGCTTGCCGGAGAAAATTCGACTACTACAGATGATATTATTGAGTATACGCACTTTATTAACAATTACATATTCCCTGAAGGAACAAATGGATTGCCTATTGGTGAATTCAGTCTCGCGTTCAGGCGTCTAAGTTCTATATATTACACGAGAGTGGCTGAAAACGGTAAAGTTCCTTCACTTGTGACATTGTTTGAACTCTATCAAGACATATATAACATGAATTCAGACTCGATACAAGGTGATGGATTGACAGATGTGATAAGGAAGAACTGGACTGAACTGAAAGAAAAAGATCCCACCACACCTAAGAATGATGTTACAAAAAATCTAGAGGTTGCAATGGGTAAGAATGAGCATGGTATTACATATCTTGATCTTCATGAAAACTCTGACGGACCGCATATGCTGGTGGCAGGAACAACAGGTTCAGGTAAGTCTGAAACAATCATCACTTATCTTATAGGGCTCTGTGTCAAGTATTCGCCTATAGATCTTAATCTTATGCTGGTTGACATGAAAGGTGGTGGTTTTTCTGAAAGACTCGGAAAATTGCCGCATTGCGTAGGTACTGTTACCAATACTGCCGGTGAAAGCCAAGGTATCTCTGCTGTATATATGCTGAAGCGTTTTCTTGAATCGCTCAATGCTGAAGTAAAAAACAGACAGATTATTCTTGCTGATCTCGATGTGGATAATGCTGATGCATATATTAAAGTGCTTAGAAAAATCAAGAAGATCCATGAACTTAAAAATAAGACTGACGCAGTTAGTATGAAGATTCGTGAAGAATTGATTAAGGAAATCCGTGATGGAAAAAAAGAAAAGCAGATCAGATTTATCGATGGAGATATCAGTGTATTAAAGCCGTTATCGCATCTTATTCTTGTTGTTGATGAATTCACCGAGTTAAAGCGCTTTTCAAGCGAGTCTGATGATGTTGACTTCATAGCGGAGATCACTACAATTGCTCGAATAGGAAGAACACTAGGACTTCATATAATTCTTGTTTCTCAGAATATAGAAGGTGCAATCAATGATGACATCAGAGTTAATACTAAGTCTAAAATATGTCTGAAGGTTGCAACAAAACAGGCATCGAAGGAAATGCTTGGAACGACCGATGCTGCAGCGGCTACGATGCCTGGTCATGGACGCGCTTATATCCTTGTTGGAACAGGAAGTCGATACGAATACTTTCAATCTGCTTATACAGGCGCTAATAAGAATACAGATATTAAGCCACCGACGCTTATGACATATGTGACCAATACAGGTGTGTTCGACAAAGAATTCTACGACTCATCTAAAGATAATGATATCCAGAAAGCAAAGAATAAGCGCTTGAGCGCAGGTGTAACGCAGCTTGAATATGTTGTTGAAAAAATCATAGGGTTGGCTGAATCAGGAGAATATGAGCTACCTGAAAAGATATTTCAGGAGCCTTTACCAACAGAACTAACTGATGATTATGATGATGAATCTGAATTATGTACTATCGGAAGATATGATATTCCTAGCAAACAACGTCAATCAGCTTTTCGGGTTAATCTCCTTAATTCTAATATCGCTATATTCGGTTCTGCGTTGTCAGGGAAGACTAACCTTATTAAATTGATAATCAATTGCCTTCACAAAAAAAGTGATGTGAATAACGAACAGATCTTCATCCTTGATTTTAGTGGTGCACTGCAGGAGTATAGAGATATGCCTCTTGTATCAGCATACTTTGATAATAGCAATGAAGAGTATGTAAAGAGAGTATTCCGCATTCTTGAAACTATTCTGAAGAGCAATATAAAGGAATTAGGCAGTAAAAACTTTGCTGCTGGAAGGAACGAAAAAACTCCGCACACAACATTTATCATTGATAATCTAAATGCTTTTATAGATGAATCAAGGTATAGTGCATATCATGAGAAATTCGGAAGATTATGTCGAGATGGAAGATCTAGAGGAATATCTATTGTATTTACAGCTACCGACACTAAGGGCCTATCTCGTTTCCTTCTTTCTTTTGAACAAAAAATAGCACTTAATATGTCACAGGAAAAGTATACCGAGTTGTTTGGCGTTAAGACAGGGGCACTTGGCAATATCGCCGGTCGTGGTTATGCCAATGTTACAGAAATGCCCGATGGAATTATCGGTACTTTCAATCTGAATGCGCCATATGAAGTACAGATATTTAAGTGTTCAGATATTACTGATATCGATTATTCAACATATGATAAAAAGGTGAAAAAGTATCAGACATTTCCTCAGGAGTTAATGCCAACAGATTACATGGAATTAAAGCAGCCATATTCTTCTGAGGATAAGCTCCCTTCTGAAGACTTTGTGGAGGTTGGACTTGATTATGTTGATTTTAAGCCTATCGGTGTTGATTTTAGAGAATCAAGAGTAGTTGCTATATATGGAAAAAGAGAATTTGGTAAGACGAACTTATTGAATCTTCTGTTGCATAAGCTAAAGAGTATCAAGAGTTCATCTCGGTTTGTATTCTTTGATGATGGCCGAAAAGAATTGCGTGATATATATTCTGAACTGAAAAAAACAGTAGATTGTGAATATATAGGAGAGTTTAAGCTGGTTGATGTTTCTCTTTCTGATGGGAGAAGGGTTAAGAGGAAGCTTTCACCTATGCAGCAGTTCTACAAGTTACTTCATGAAGAATACATAAGCTTGAATAAAGACTTTCAGGATAATCCGATTCTTGATCAGATATATGGCGTTGATGATGAAAATGTTATGGTCGATGATATTCCAACAGGATGTGAGCGCGGTGAGGCGAAACCTACGGTATTCATCATTCAGAGTAAGTCTGTGTATCTGAATACAAAGACTAATTCGGACTTTATACACTATATTCTGCCAGAGCTAATAGACGTCGCTGAGGACAATGATTTGATTTTTATCTTCACTGATGTAAAGAAGATAACAGATGCTGAAGTTAATTCTGAGTTTAATAGCTCATTAAAAGTTGTATTTCTCCTTGATAATATTGCTGAATTCGCAAGTGAGCGTGGAGGAAAGTCGGTTTTCGGAGAAATGGATCAGAAAAGCTTAAAGGAAGACTATGCAAGATGTGAAATCGGTGACGGTTATTATTATGATGTTGAAGCTGATTCACTGAAAAAATCTAAGTTTATAAAGGTTATTTGAGGAGGATAAGGAATGAGTAATAGTAAATTTGTTTCTGTTGATACAGCTAAAATCGCAGATTTTGAGAGGCAGAGTGCGGATGTGATTAGTGAGTTTGCTGCCATTAAGGAACAATTCAAAAAAATCAACGGTGAACTTTTAGATGCATGGGATGGTTCAGGTGCTGGTGCTTATAAGTTCGAAACTGATCACATACTTGAAAAGATAGGTGGTGTAGAATCTGTGTTGAATTCTATCAACGAAAGTGCAGTTAAGGATATCAGAAGCATATATAGTGATCTTGATGAACAACTAGGGGCATTCAATAAGAATCCTTATTCCGAGGAAGGTGAAGAATAATGGATTATTCAGAGGCTGAATATGGAGGAACAACTCCTCAAATGCAATTACATAAAGTAGCTTTAAATATCATTCAGGATAAGGATAGTGAAAGTATTTTCAATGTTATCATAATGGAAGAAGATAAGGAAGAAGAGAATGGCAAATAATGATATCATTGTCGGTTCTGAGTTTAATTATAAAATCGATACTTCCTGCGGGCTCTCAGCAGATGGTTATATAGCAACTGGTACAGAGAGCATAGTATATAAAGGCATAAAAACCTCGCGGGACGGAAAGATAATGTTATCCTGTGTTCTGAAGTTCAAATACAAATCAGTCAAGGTCGGGGCTGAAGAGGGCTGTGAGAGGATTGTAGATCTATATGAAAAATTCAGATCTCATGATCTAAAAATATTTGATGAGTTACAGGATTGCCGTTCTGTTGTGAGGATATTCGATGTAATCGAGGACCTTGGTGATTTTTCGATAACAGATACTCATGTTCCAGAAGGAAAGAAATCCATATCCATTAATAGGGATAAGTTTTTCTGCGTTGTTGAGGAGTATATAGACGGTTGGTCCCTGGAAGAGTATTGCCGTGATGAATACTGGAAGCTTACCGAAACATTAGATGTCGGAAACAACTTAAAAAAGCGGGTCCCTTTTCATCTTTTTTCACCAGAAAAACGTCAAACCATGATACATAGTTATCAGCATGACTATGATGAGGTTGTGCGTTATCAAAGCGAGATGCTTGATTTTATGCTTAACCTCTGTGAGATACTAAAGTTTATAACTGATAATAAGCGAATTCTGCATCTGGATATAAAACCGGATAATATAATGATTACACGGTATGGCAAGGAGATAGTGCTGATAGACTTCGGTAGATCTGGGCATATTGATTCTGAAACTGATTCAGTTATAAGCACACTTGGAGCTACAGATTACAATCTAGAGAAGCAGAGCTTTGCCAGACAGTTTCAGTATGGAACACTTGGATATGCTGCTCCTGAGTGTTTTGCAACTCCTATGAATGGTTCGGTATTTCCTTTTGATGATTCGGGTATAACGAAAGGTAGAATGAGCGTCGAAAGCGATATTTTCTCTTTTGGAGCGACATTTTGGGAGTGCTTAAGTATATTTGAACTATATACAGGAAACAAGTTATTCTCTTCAGAAAAAAGCGATGATGGCTACGGCGCTTTTTATAGAAAGTATCTGTTAAACGATGCTGCTTACTGTGATAGGGACCTTTCGGTAACATCTTCTCATTATCATGAGAAACTTGAAGGAATCATAAAAAAGTGTACAAGAAAACGTGTGGTCGGTTATCTTGACAAGGAAAGTCAGGTGTATGATCTATATTATCATGATTATGGACAGTTACAAAAGGACATTCAGTTTGCCAAGGAATCAGCTCCTGTGCTTGTAAAAACCGAAAACATAAAGGTTAGAAATGCTTTTGGCGTATCAGGTGTTATGGCAGGATTGATAGGAAGTGTATTACTGATTTGCAGCATATTAAAGCTGACCGGTAGTTACTTTGCGCAGCGTAAAATGGATAATATAATGAGTAATTATAATCCAACTCTAATAGAACGATTAGAAGATGCTGCAGTTGAACAGATGAAATCCTCCACCGAAACAGAAAAGCATAATATCTACAATAAAGCATACAGATTCCTCAAAGAACAGGATGATAATCTGGATCATTCTGAGACTGTTGTGCTTGTGGATCTGTTAAAACACATCGATGAAGACTCTTTTGTTAATGAATCTGTAGATACACTGCTTCTTAATGTTGATCAAAAAGGATTTAGCGGGTGTGTTGAATATACAGTCACTAATCTGACTGGTTGTGATGGTACAGGATACGAGCTCGCAGTTCAAATATATAATGCACAAAAGCGTATCAATCTGTCAAAGTGTTATTCTGTTTTAGTCGAAAACCTTGGCAATACCAAGTTCAATAAACTGCTTCAAAGACTTGCGCAGGATCTTAATCATGATGAATTGATTACTAAGATTGCCGAAAATGATTTGCCGCAAGAACTAAGGGATGCAGATAAGAATGATGCAGAGTACATAATTAAGATGGCTGAAATCAAGAATGGAATCAAGCAAACACTTGATTCGGTAATTAGGGAGAACTCCAATGAAGTTAATAGATAGCATAAAACACGGCTACAGAAATGAAGGATTTGTAAGAGTTAGAAAATATATGCGTAAGCCCGCATTTATCGCATTTGTCATCGCAGATATTGTTCTTCTTATATTTGTTATCGTGTTGTTAATTATCGGAAAACTCGAAGATTTGATTGTCTCGATGAATATAAGATACAATTCTCCTGTCTTTGCTGCACTTGTTATTATTCTTCTTATTGTACAAGTAGGCGCAGTTGGATATGGAGTTGTGTTGAGTTTGCGAAAGTATAGAAGACCGAGTGGAAAAGGTATAATTAGACCTTCGTATGAAGAAGGGGCGTCTTATAAAGCGCTTCATCAATACTTAGATTTTAGTTCGAAAGGAATATAGAAATGACAACATTAAAAAGGGTTTTAGCAGGTGCCTTAGCAACGGTACTATTGTTTAATTCGAGCGTTAACTATAGAATTACAGTATTTGCGAACACATCAGATTTAGATGAAAGCACCTTTTCTGTTAATATTCCAGAGGGCTGGACCAATTCTATCGAGAACTGGGTTGAGGCATCGGATGATCTTAAAGTTTATTATAAGACAAGCGATAAACCTAAGAAGAATTCGACTTGGGGATCTTATACAGATTCGGATGCTAAAGAATGGACGGGAAGTAACGTTATTAATGAGACTGATTCAGAAGGTGATTATATCAAGTTTTGGACTGTTAAGGATGACAGTGTTCAGAATAACCCTGATGCTGTGAGATACTATTTGGATAAAACTGCTCCGAATGGATTTTCGTTAGTAAAAGATCTTGATGAAGTCTCTGGCTTGTATATTCTTCATAACAAAGAGGCTATAACAGATTCCCTTTCGGGTATCAAGGCGATTTATTATTCTATAGGTCAAGAGTATAACACAGTTGAAGAAATTACTTATAATGCTGTTGCAGTTGAACATAATACCGTAAAGAACGGTGTTTCTTTCTCTATTATGTGTTCACTTGAAATGGATGGTGATATAGTTAATGTATATGCCATAGATAATGTGGGCAATATTCAAACAAGCTCAATTTTTGTCGATTCGTATATGGACACATCAGCACCTTCTTTGATTGTTACAGGCATAGATGCTAATAATTGGATAAATAAGGATCTAATGAAGCAAAAATGGTATATTAACACTGATTCTAAGGGTGCTAAGATATACTATGCTGTTTTGGATGAAGATCTAGGAGACGGATGGGGTAGCTATACTAATGCAACTGAGTGGAGTAAGGATGCTGTTATTCCGGAAGGTGAAAAGTATATCCACTTTTGGGCGGCTTATGATTCACCTGAGCGAGATGTAGCTGAAGAAACAAGAGCATATAAGTATGATAATAGTGTAGCTTCATTAACTTTTAATGATACACAACGTATTTTCGACCCCGATACGTACACATGGAAATTGAATATCTCAAGCAATACGTTGTTTGATGAATATTCTGGAGTAAGTTCTGTTCGTATAAGATATTACGATGGCAGCAATCCATATATTAATCAGGAACTCAGTGAAAGTGATGTCACACGAGGTGCTGATGGAACAATAGAAGCATTTTCTGTCGATTTAGGTGATAGGATAGTTAATAGCAAGATTGCTTTCTTCGTTACAGATAAAGCTGGCAATAGTAAGGAATACTATCTGAATGGGAATAATGCTATTGATTTCGATCCGCAAAGTCCTTTTATAGATATGGGTTCATTGAAAATCTTGTCGAGTGAACAAGAGCCTCTTTCGTATTATGCTTTTGGTAGCAAGAATCAGGGGAATGAGAATAATAGTGTGTATGTTAAAGATGATGCATATATCTATCTCGAGGTTATAGACAATGACCTTCGAGCAATTCAGATTACCGTAAATGAAAAATCTCCTATCGAAATCAAAGAGAAGGATTTGGCAAATGGCAATGGTGAATGGAAAAAGGAAGCTCAAGGTAGAAGTAATAATAAGTATTATATTCGTATTAAGACATCATTGCTGAAAGAAAAACTGGCTGTTAACAGTAAAAACTATATTTCACTTGTTGCACTGGATAATGATCCTAATCATGAGAGTAATATCGCTACATTTAACATAGACGAAGATAATCAATACTCAATCCTTTATGATCCTAAAGATGATAAGGATGTTGTTATTATTCCGACGACTAGTATCAGTCCTTCCACAGCAGATGATGGGAATAAGTATTATGGAAAGAATTATAATGAAAATAGTATTATATATGATATCAATGATGATAACGGGATAAAGGCGTATTCTGTAAAGGTTAATGGAACCGTTGTAGCAACAGAAGATCTCTCTAGTGGTATAGAAACTAATGGAGATGATGAAACCTATTATTTGTCGATTGATAAAACATCATATACTATTCCGTTGGAAAAAGGAAGATTCGATTTGTATGATTTTTCTAAAGACGGAAGATATGAAATCGTTGTATCTGCGGAAGACCTTGCGGGTAATCATAACGACAATAATTATACATTTATCATTGATACTACGGCTCCTGTAATCACTAATTGTGAATATAAGTATAATAAGTCTATGATAAGGTATCTTTCATTTGGCTTGTTTGGCAAGGAGTCCTATGACATCAGTGTAAAGGTAAATGATGTTGCGGGTGATGACGGTGTTCTGGGAATCGGAGTAGATAGTGTAAAGCTTTTCTGGGATTCTGATACAGTTCCGTATGAGGGGCATTATAATAGCGAAAACGGATTGTATGAGTTTCCTTCATTGTGTGTTGGGCATAATGCTATTCCAGTAATAGTGGTTGCTGATAAGCTTGGAAATACTGCTAGGTATTGCATGGTATCAGCTGACAACACTGATGATAATGATGATCATCGCGTAAACATTCAACTTGAGGAACTTAAGCTTGAAGATTCGGTTGGCAGGATTTCGCTTGTGCTTGAAGACACACCACCAAAATCGAGTGTTAAGCTTATAGAAAGCTTCGAGATGCTTGAAAATGCTTCAGATGATCTTAAGATATACAAGCAGATTTTTGAAGATGGACATGAAGAATGGTGGTATCCAAATAACTTCAAATACTATGTTGTTGCACAGGATGAAAATTCTGGCTTATATTCAGTTGTTATTACAGAAAATGAAGTGATTAAAGCAACGGAATCGGCATATAACAAAGTGTCTTTTTCCTCGGAAGCTGTAGATAGTGCAATATACTCTTATGGTATTAAGAATGAAGGGGATTATAAGCTATTTACTTACGCAATTGATAACGCTCAAAACACAAATTGGGTGAACCCATTGGCTGAACAGACATGTATAGTTCATCTTGATAAAACGAAGCCGCAGATTACAGAATTCAAGTTTGGTGGAAACTCTGATCAGGGCGAAAGTGTCGAGAGAACAACATATGGTTTTTTCTTTACAGAAGATACTGAAGTAAGAGTATATGTTGACGATTTTGGTGTTTCTTCTGGGTTAGATAATGTTACGCTGTATCTTGACAGTGTTGATGGGGAGAGTAAGAAAGTTATCCAAGCAGCAGGTTCATTTAAATCAGAGTATGGACGCAGATATGCATCGTTCACAATCGAAAAGGGATTTAAGGGTAAAGTCACGTCAATTGTTACAGATAATGTAGGGCATACTTCTGGACTCATAAGTGCAAACGGAACTATTGTAGAAGATTCTGATCTACATTCTCGAACATCTTCTATAGAGATAAAGGCAAATGAGACTGCAAAACAGAATGATGCATATGGGGTGCCGCTTTATAACACGAATATTCCGGTTACAGTTACGGTAGAGGATACTTTCTCAGGAATTAAAACTATTGATTGGAGTATAGCAGATGACAAAGAAGAGGGACAGATAGAAGTAAGTCTTGATGGAAGCTGGAATAACATAAAGGGTGATGCTCAAATAATTGAGACTTCTGTTGTTAGAGATCAGAATCTGATAACCAAACTTCAGTTTGTTATAGTTGTTGATAGTAACACTAATGGTAATGTTGTTCATATAACTTTGACAGATAGATCAGGAAATAAAAGCGAATATGAAGCGACCTATAGTATTGATACAACCGTGCCAACAATAACTGCTGTATTAGGTGGAGAAGTCGCCACAAACGGTTATTATTACAATTCTGATCAAGTAGTTACAGTTTCGATTACAGAAAGGAACTTTGATCCTAGTGCTGTAGTAGTAATGTTGAATGATAGTGCCCAGACAATTCAATGGAATGAGAAGAATGCTTCGGCTTCGACAGATAGTACAGTTCATACAGGTACATTTGCAATCACTACGGATGGTGAATATAGTTTTACAGTAAGCTACGCTGATATGGCGGGCAATGCAGGGGCACAGTATTCACAGTCTCAGTTTATTATAGACAAAACCAGTCCGAAAATCACTAATAACTTTGAATCCTTCGGATCAATAGATGATGAAGAAATCTTCTATTCTATCTCGAAAAAGGATGAGGCGAAAGCGGAAATTACTGTGGTAGAGAGGAATTTCACTCCTTCGGATATGAATGTTGTTGTTTACTATCAGCCTGCTGGAAGCAAGCATTCGGATACGGACGCTAACTGGAGTACCTATTACTATTCAGTGGATTGGACGGATGATCACAATGATAGGCATACACTGATCATTCCTTTTACAGAGGATGGCGTGTATAAGATTACTATGTCGCCTGTTGATCGAGCTGGCAATGCTGGTGATTTTTCTGGAGATGAAAACAGTCAATATCCTGGCAGAACTGCTATCTTTGAGACAGACTACACTGCTCCGATTATCGTATCTAGAGGTAGTAATATCGTAAAACCAGATGATGATAAGTTCTATGATTTATATGATTTTGAGCGTAGAAATGATGATGCGCCAACGGTAGTCTTTGAAGATACCAACATAGACCGCATAGTCTGTAAAGGTCAGAAGTATACACCAGTTTATACTAATGGCAGAGAGATAGGTGAAATCAAGCCGGAAGTTATAAGTAGTGAGTCCAAAAAAGCAGTAATTGATTCTTATGTGCCACAGATGGTATATACTCTTGATTCCTTTACAACAGATGGTGTCTATTCGGTGAAGTTGATTGCATATGATAAGGCGGGCAATGAGAGCATTCTGATCGATAATACTTATGTTCGTATGATCGACCCTACTGTAAATGTATTGGCTTACATCGAAAACAGTAACCATGAAAATCAGGAGGGCTGGTATTCATTTGAAGATGAAAACGGACCTATAAGTAAGCAGCCTGGAAGTTTTTCTGATCTAAGCATTGTTGTTCTTTCTACAACACCTGATACACGCATATGTCTTGTAGATAAGTCTACGAATACTTCAACGGATACATATGTTACAGACACTAAGAACGCTATATTTGATGATGGAATGTATAAAGTAAGTGCTTATCGTTATACACTTCCTGGTGATTACTTTGAACAGAATTATACAGCAGATGCTGATAAGAATCTTTACCTAAGAGTGGTAAATAGCGGTGAGAGTCTTGATTTAGGTGAAATCTACATCGATAATACAAATCCGGATTGCTCTATTCCTGAGCACTTTCATGATTGGGGCTGGTTTGGGGGTTCTAAAAATCAGACAATCAGATTTGACAATATATCAGAAGTGCTTGATATCAATGAAACAGTAGCATATGTTGATGGGCAGACTATCCACTTATCTAATATTGCAGGTAATGAGTCTTCAGTGTTTAGCTATGATGAGAAGAGCGGTACTCTTTCGCTGACACTTGAACCAGGAAGCCACAAAGTTGGATTATTGCTTGTTGATAGAGCCGGTAATACAAAATCCATATCTGAAGTTCAGCATCTTGCGATAGGTAATTACAGAATATGGATAGGAATAGGTATCATCTTAGGTGCAGCCTTAATGGCTGTTATAGTAGCTGTTATAGTAAAGAGGGTTAGAAGGAGACAGCATTAATAAAAGCATCTTTTACTTGATTGGAATATTTTTAAAGGTGTATAATTAGTGTGGTGCCTTCGCAGAACAGATATAGGTGGTTTGTGTATGGCAACAATAGCTTTGTACAAAGATAAGATTAATAGAGTAGGCTTTCAGCTTGAAAGCGTGATCAACTCATCAGACAAACTAAGTTCTCAGCTAAATGTACTTAAGAATACTCTTCAGGGTGTGGATAGTAGCACTTGTGATCTACAGGACGCTGTAGAAAGTATCACTTCTTCAACCAAA
>ODAI010091864.1_pt1 | contig 27365 bp, 24 predicted proteins | sample 1539321 | NCBI WGS metagenome assembly ODAI01 (sample SAMN02144231, study PRJEB22623) | gut metagenome | biome: sheep rumen | host: Ovis aries | place: New Zealand
GACCAAAGGATTGGCCGGAAGAGACGCAGCAGAAGACAGTTCGCCCTCTACAAAAACAAACTTGTCGGTATTCGCAACAGCGCCATAATCGGCCGTACCACCCGACTCGTAGTTAAACGAAATCTGCCCCGAACCGTCGAACACAATTTTCGACAATTTGGACAATTGCTCCTTCGCCTGACTACCATCGAGGTATTCTACCGTAAGAAAGGTGTCGGCATGGGCACAATAGCACACAAATAGTGTGAGCACTGTGATTAGTCTTTTTTTCATAACACACTTTTTATATAAACAATAAATTCAACTGGCACACAGCCAGCAATATCTTACATTCCAAACATCAATACTAACCAAATGTACGACAAGTACTTACATAGGTCATTCATAGTCTTTCAAGTTGCAATAATAATAAAATCGCACAGACAACACAAATAAAACTTAAAGAAAATTCATTGGAGAGGCACAAAAAAAGGGAACCGGTTACGGTTCCCTTTTTTATTTAGTTAGAACAACTTAAGCGTTCTTAACCTTGTCGATGATAGCCTTGAAAGCCTCAGGGTTGTTCATAGCGAGGTCAGCAAGGACCTTACGGTTGATTTCAACACCAGACTTGTGAACAAAGCCCATAAGCTTAGAATAAGAGAAGCCTTCGAGACGGGCAGCAGCGTTGATACGCTGAATCCACAAAGCACGGAAGGTACGCTTCTTATTCTTGCGGTCGCGGTAAGCATAAGTCAAACCTTTTTCCCAAGTGTTCTTGGCAACGGTCCAAACATTCTTACGAGCGCCATAGTAACCGCGGGTAAGCTTAAGAATCTTCTTTCTTTTTGCACGTGAAGCTACGTGATTGACTGATCTTGGCATAATTTAGAAATTTGTGAGCGTTAGCGTCCCAAATAATGAGAACTTAGAGAGCTAGACGATCGGTTAATAAAATCAAAAATTAATAATAATTTAAGAGAGAAACAACTTAACGGAGACCGAGAAGTTCGCGAACAGCAGGCATGTTAGCGTGCTGAACAAGGCCCCAGTGAGTAAGGCTGAGTTTCTGCTTCTTGCTCTTCTTAGTCAAGATGTGACGTTTGAAAGCGTGCTTTCTCTTAATTTTTCCTGATCCGGTAAGAAGGAATCTTTTTGCGGCACCGGAATTAGTCTTTAATTTTGGCATTTTACTTAAAATTTTAATAATTATATAGAAAAATCTATAATCTTAATTACTTAGCCTTTTTAGGCGAGAGCATAATAGAGAGTCTCTTACCCTCGAGCAAAGGCTGCTGGTCTACCTTAGCCAGTTCTTCAAGGTCGGCCATAAAGCGTCCGAGGATTTCCTCGCCCTGATCCTTGAAAAGGATAGATCTACCTTTGAAGAAAACATAGGCTTTCACCTTATTGCCTTCTTTAAGGAACTCTTCGGCGTGCTTCAGTTTGAAGGCGTAGTCGTTATCGCCAGTCTGCGGACCGAAACGAATTTCCTTAACCTCGACCTTTTTCTGTTTGGCCTTCTGTTCCTTTTCACGTTTTTTCTGTTGGTAAAGGAACTTCTGGTAGTCAGCAATTCTACAAACAGGAGGAACAGCAGTTGGAGATATTTCGATGAGGTCAAGTTCCTGCTCATCAGCTATCTGCTTAGCCTTTTCGATAGGATAGACACCCTGTTCAACATTTTCACCAACAAGACGAACCTCAGGAACACGAATTTGGTCGTTAGTCCTGTAAAAAGGCTGGTCGTTCTTCTTTGCGGCGCGGTTGCGGTCGACGCCATTATTAGCGCCTTGATTGTTTTCAGCAGTATTTCCAGCGCCTACTCGAGGTCCTGCAACACCAGTGCCGGCAGGTCTCTTTTGAAAAGGTTTTTGCGGTGCGATAATCGTATCCTCCTATAAATTTGTTTGTACTAAATTAGAACTTGAAGCTAGGAGCATTTGAGTCAGCCTTCCATGCGTTGAGCTGTTCATCAACCTCTTTGCACAAATTGTCTGCAAAATTAGTAATTTTTATTGAACCTTGGTCAGTTCCGCCCTGTTTTCTTACAGAAACTTCTTCATTTTCTTGCTCTTTTTCACCTACAATGAGCATATAAGGGATTCTCTTGAGCTCATTGTCGCGAATTTTACGGCCAATCTTCTCGTTTCTGTCGTCAACAATAGCACGTATATCGCGCGTATCGAGGTATTGAGCAATTTTCTGAGCGTAATCGTTGAATTTTTCTGAGATAGGGAGGACTGCAACCTGGTCTGGGGTGAGCCAGAGAGGGAAGTGACCGGCGGTGTGTTCGATAAGCACAGCGGTGAAACGCTCGAGTGAGCCGAACGGAGCGCGGTGCAACATAACCGGACGGTGTTTCTGGTTGTCTTCACCAGTATACTCCAACTTGAAGCGTTCTGGCAAGTTATAGTCAACCTGGATTGTACCCAACTGCCAACGGCGGCCAAGGGCATCTTTCACCATAAAGTCGAGTTTAGGGCCATAGAAGGCAGCCTCGCCATATTCTACCTTGGCGTTCAAGCCCTTCTCTTGGCAAGCTTCAATAATTGCCTGCTCGGCCTTTTCCCATACGTCATCGGCACCAATATACTTTTCATGGTCGTTTTTGTCGCGCAAAGAAATCTGAGCCTCGTAGTTTTCGAAGTTCAACGACTTGAAAATGATGTTGATGATGTCCATTACACGCAGGAACTCGCCCTTCACCTGGTCAGGACGGCAGAAGATGTGCGCGTCGTCCTGGGTAAATGAACGTACACGGGTAAAGCCGTGAAGCTCACCACTCTGCTCATAACGGTAAACCGTACCGAATTCCGCACAACGGAAAGGAAGGTCCTTATAAGAACGAGGTTTGCTAGCAAAAATTTCGCAGTGGTGAGGGCAGTTCATTGGCTTGAGCATATACTCTTCACCTTCTTCTGGGGTGTGGATTGGCTGGAAAGAATCCTTACCATAGTGGTCCCAGTGACCAGAAGTTACATAAAGCTGCTTGCTACCAATGTGCGGAGTGATAACCTGCTGGTAGCCGAACTTCTTCTGGATGCGTTTCAAGAAGTCCTCGAGGCGGAGACGGAGGGCAGTACCCTTTGGCAACCAGATAGGCAGACCCTTACCAACACGGTCAGAGAACATGAACAATTCCATCTCCTTACCAATCTTACGGTGGTCACGCTTCTTAGCCTCTTCCAACAAAGCCAAATACTCATCGAGGAGTTTCTTCTTAGGGAAGGTGATACCATAGACACGGGTCAACTGTGTGCGTTTCTCATCGCCACGCCAGTATGCGCCTGCAATGGCTGTCAGTTTAACCGCCTTGATAGGGCAAACGTCAGGAAGGTGTGGACCACGGCAGAGGTCGGTAAAAGAGCCCTGCTCGTAAAGGGTGATTGTGCCGTCTTCCAATTCCGAGATAAGCTCGGTCTTATAGTTTTCGCCACGATCCTCAAACATCTTCATCGCATCGGCCTTGGTAATGTCGACACGGGTGAGCGCCTGCTTGGAAGCGACGATTTCCATCATTTTCTTTTCAATGGCAGGAAGGTCTGCATCCTTCAACACGTAGCCATTAAGGTCGATATCGTAGTAGAAACCATTTTCAATGGCCGGACCGATACCGAATTTAACATTAGGGTAAATCATTTGAACAGCCTGAGCGAACAAGTGCGCAGACGTGTGCCAGAAGGTCTTCTTTCCCTCAGGATCCTCCCATTTGAAGAGCTTTACAGAACAGTCTTCATTAATTGGGCGGTTGAGATCGCGGATTTCGCCATTGACACCAATAGAAAGTACATCTTGCGCCAAACGCTGGCTGATGCTTTCTGCAATTTGCATACCCGTAGTTCCGTTTTCATACTCACGAACGGAACCGTCTGGAAAAGTAACTTTAATCATAAAAACTATTTGTTAAGGGAGACTTACAAGCGCCCCCTGAATTTATTCATTTGAATAAGGGTAAAAACCGTTGCAAAAATAGCGGTTTAGACCGAAATAGCGAAAAATAGAACAAGAAAAAAGGCATTGCCGATTAAAAAATCGGCAATGCCCGTATTATTTTCATCTGTCAGCCTGTTTACCAAATAGAGACGCGCTTTTCAGGCGCCACATACATAGGGCTGGTTGAATCGATGCCAAAAGCGTCGTACCAAGCCTGCACCTGAGGCAGTGCGCCATTCACACGCCAACGGCCGAGCGCATGCGGGTCAGTCTTTGTTCGGCGCAGAATCTCTTCAGGGGTGATGTTGGCAGCCCAAACACCGGCATAGGCCAGGAAGAAGCGCTGGTCGGCAGTCAGTCCATTAACCACAGGGAGTTTCTTTCCCGCTGTAGCCATCTTATAGGCCTGGAAGGAAATCTGCAAGCCTCCATGGTCGGCAAGGTTTTCGCCAAGGGTGAAGTCACCATTGGCATGCACGCCAGGAGCCACCTCAATAGCGTTAAAGAACTCGGCCATAACACGCGCCTTCTTACTGAAGTTCTCGCCATCAGTCTTTGTCCACCAGTCGTGGAGATTTCCGAACTTGTCGAACTGGCGGCCCTGGTCGTCAAATCCGTGAGTCATTTCGTGTCCGATAACCACACCAATAGCGCCATAGTTGAACGCATCGTCGGCAGACATATCAAAGAAAGGCGGCTGCAAAATGCCAGCAGGGAAGCAAACCTCGTTGGTGCTTGGGTTATAATAAGCATTAACTGTTTGTGGAGTCATGTGCCACTCTTCCTTGTCGACAGGTTTACCAGCTTTCGAGACTGCATAGTCGTTATTGAAGCGAGACACCGCCTTGCGGAGTTCCCACAAATTAGCGCCCGAGACATCGAGTTTCGAATAATCGCGCCATTTGTCAGGGTAACCAATCTTAACATGGAAAGAAGACAACTTGTCGATAGCGAGAGCCTTAGTAGTGTCGCCCATCCAAGCCAGCGACTGCATACGTTCGCCAAGAGCCGTCTGCAAGTTCTTCACCAGCTGGACCATACGTTTTTTATTAGCCTCTGGGAAGTATTTTTTCACGTACATCTGTCCAACGGCTTCGCCTAAAGAGCCGCTCACCTGACTAACCGCACGCTTCCAACGTGGTTGAGGTTCCTTTGTGCCAGAAAGCACACGGCCAAAGAATTCAAAGTTCTGGTTGAAGAGCGTGTCGCCGAGCGAAGTTGCCGCGCGGTCGATAAGTGCCCACAACATATAGTTCTTCTGTTTTGCAAGCGGAACAGTGGTCATAATGTCCACCGCCTCGCGGATTGGTTCTGGCTGAGAAAGATTGATAGAATCCAATTCAGGCAGACCCACGCCCTTAAAGAAAGCACCAAAATCGAAGCCAGCAAATTCCTTTTGGAAATCGGCCATAGCCATCTTATGATAGTTCGCCTGAGGATCGCGCAACTGCACCTTTGAGTAATGCGACTTTGCGAGACGGTTTTCAATCTCCATCACATCGGCAACAGCAGCCTCGGCCACCTTGGTAGAATAGCCACAAAGTTCAAACATACGTTTGATGTGCTTTTTATACTCGTCGCGGATGTGCTTCATATTATCATCCTGCTCGAGGTAATAATCACGTTCACCCAATCCAAGACCGCTCTGATAAGTATGTACAATGTTCATATCGCTATTTTTGTCATCAGCGCCCACATAGAGGGAGAAGTAGACATCGACATCGTATGATTGGAGTTCAGCCAAAAGAGCTGGGAGTTCCTTAACATCTTTCAAAGCCTCGACCTTAGCCAAATCGCCCTTCAAAGGCTCCACACCAAGTTGGTTTTGCTTGACGCTGTCCATAACGGCATTATACAAAGTAGCAATCTGGTACCCCACGGTACCCTCTTTCTGAGGTTTGTCTGCCAACTCTTTAATTATGCCATTAATCTGTTCACGGTTGTTTTCCGCCAACTGGTCGAAAGTGCCGAAACGAGAATAGTCGGAAGGGAGCGGATTGTTTTTCATCCAGCCACCGCACGCATACTGGAAAAAGTCGTCAGAAGGTTTGACGGTAGTATCAAGATTTGACATTTCGATACCCGACGACAATTTTTCATGATTAGAGCAAGAAGTCATGGTCAAAAAAGAAGCTGCCAAAGCAGCTTCTATAAGTTTAACATTCATATTTATATATTAGTTTATGCGAACAAAAGTCTACATTTTCAAGACACAGGCACTTAATCCTGCCAACGGAACGTAGCCAGAATTTCATCGGCCTTTTCCCAGAAAACAGTAGAAGTAGCAGGGCCCTGCACACGGATACGATAGGCATGTTTGTTATTCGGATTGAACAAATAGTAGCTTATGAATTTAAAGCCCTCGTAATTGTAAGTGATAGCTGTAGCATTTATACTCTGCTCACCCAAAAGAGTGTCATACATCGCAACACCGTCCAACTGGCTAGTTGCATCATAAATCAAGTACTCCTCGTTAGCCTGGTCTTCAACCATATCTTCGTTAACCTCATCAGCAGATTTGTAAAACAAGATATAGCATGTAGTGTCGGCCTTATATTTGGTCACATTGACAATCTTGTCATAGTTGTAAACGACAGAAACTTTTTTAGAAGACTCATCCAAATCGGAATGGTAGTGGTTGAAAGAACCGAAATCGTATCTGGCATGAAAACCATCTACATTAAGGTCCATCTTAGTTGGAATATAAATCGGATCATCCTCTTCATCCTTACACGAAGTTGAGATAACAGCAACAAAAGCCACCAAAAAAGCTAAAAATTTTGAAACCTTCATAAATAGAAAAATTTAGAATAAGATTTAAACTAATTAATCAGTCTGCTAATATTATAAATATACCAAATACAAAGGTATAAAAATAAGGCAGAAAAACAAAAAACGCTGCAATAAATTATTGCAGCGTTTTTAAGTGCGGAAGATGAGACTCGAACTCACATGTCCTTAAGGACACTACCCCCTCAAAGTAGCGCGTCTACCATTTCGCCACCTCCGCATGGAGTACAACTTGAAGTTGTTAAGAGCGGAAAACGAGGCTCGAACTCGCGACCCCCACCTTGGCAAGGTGGTGCTCTACCACTGAGCTAATTCCGCATTATTTACTGGAGAAGACGTTGTCAATTCCCCGATTGCGATGCAAAATTAGCACTAATTTCGACGTTCGCAAAACATTTTCACAAGTTTTTTAGAGTTTTTTTTCAAATCGCTGATTTTTAAACGCATAATTTTTGTCTCTACCCCATCTGTAGAAAGGCCATATACTCGTCATAACTGATAAAGCGGGCTCCCATCGACGCCAGATGTTTGCTTTCGACTTGGCAGTCGATCAGCAATCCGCCCTCACTAGCCATTTTTCTGGCGAAGGAAATAAGTGCCAGTTTCGACGCATTAGGGACATAAGAGAACATACTCTCCCCGAAGAAACAGCGTCCTCTCTGCACGCCATAAAAGCCACCTACAAGCCGGTCTACGTCCCACACTTCCACACTCGACGCCATACCCGCATCGTGAAGGCGGGTGTAAGCCGTTATCATTTCCGGACCCAGCCAAGCCCCCTCTTCCCTATTCCGTCCGTTAACCGCCGAACACGCACCAATAACCGCCTCAAAATCTCTATTAAAAGTAACGGTATACGTTCCGCTGTTCAACAGCGAGCGCATGGAATGCGACACATGAACCTCGTTAGGGAATAAGACGAAACGCTGTTTGGGACACCACCACAGAATTTCAGACTGTTTAAAGGAGAACCACGGAAAGATGCCCAGACTATACGCCAAGACCAACCGGTTGAACGACAAGTCACCTCCAACAGCCAACAATCCGTCGTCATCGGCCTCCCTCGGATCGGGGAATACGATATCAGCACACAGTCTGTACACCATAGGTACCAGTTTAAGCCATTCTCGACTTATAGTCCTCGTATGAGTAGTTGCGCAAAATCTCTACCGAGCCGTCCATTCGCTGGAGCGCCAACGAAGGGTGGGAAATGCCATTGAACATAGTCGTTTTAACGGTGGTATAGTGAATCATATCGAGGAACACTACCCTGCTTCCCACCTTGAGGGGTTTAACAAACGACCAATCGCCATAAAAATCACCACTCAAACAACTGTTGCCACCAAGGCGGTAGGTAGGAAGTCCGTCCTCGGCTACAGACGAAGCGCCAATAATATCGGGCTGGTAAGGCATTTCCAGACAGTCGGGCATGTGGCAGGCGAAAGAGACATCGAGCATAGCGGTAGAAACGCCACCGTTCTCTACAATATCTTCCACAGTAGCCACCAATTCGCCAGTCTGCCATGCAAAGGCACTGCCCGGCTCAAGAATCACCTGCAAATGAGGGTGACGGGAACGGAACCCCTTCAGTATTGCGACCAAATGCTCCACATCGTAATCGGCGCGGGTCATAAGGTGTCCGCCACCAAAATTCACCCATTTTACCTGTTGCAACTGTTTCGAGAAATCGCGTTCCAATATCTGCATCGTCTTCTCTAACTCGTACGATGTAGACTCGCACAAGTTATGGCAGTGAAGCCCTTCGATGCCTTCTGGCAGTGTGCCGCCCAAATTCTGAGCCGTCACACCCAAACGCGAGCCCGGCCCACAAGGATTGTAAAGCGCAGTCTTAACCGGAGAATAGCCTGGATTAATACGGAGTCCGAACGATATAGGATGGTCAACCGACTTAGCTACAGGTGCGAAACGCTGGTATTGCGCTACCGAGTTGAACGTGATGTGCGAACTGCAAGCGGCAATTTCGGGAAACTCGCGGCTAGTGTAAACCGGAGCATAGGTATGTGCCAACGAATGCATCTCGTCAACAGCCAATCGTGCCTCAGAAAGCGAGCTGGCAGTGGTGCTGAAACCATATTCGCGAATAATAGGGAAAACCTTCCACAAGGCAAAAGCCTTGAACGCCATAATGATTTTCACGCCGGCCCTTTCTTCAACCGAATGAATAAGGGACAGGTTACGGCGGAGACGGGACTCGTCGACCACATAGCATGGAGACGGAAGCGATTCGTAGTCAATAAACATTTTCGTTCACTTAAAATATAGTTTGATAATACGATAAGAGCAGACATTACGTCCTTTATAGACCGCTGGTTTGAAAGCCGGCAGTTTCTCTGTTACAGAAAGGACTGCGGAGGTATAATCGGGATTAAACGAGCGCAGCACCTTTGCGTCGGCAACTTCTCCCTTATCGTTAATAAAAGCCTTCAGAAGAATGATGTTCGACGACATGTTCATCACCATATCGAAGCCCGAAGGCAAGTTTTTAAAATAATAGTCATAAAGGGCATCCATTCCACCAGGGAATTCGGCATTGACGGTCGGCATCGTATAGATGGTGTCGCAACCCGACATTTCCTTTTCGGAACTTGACGCTAGCGCATACGGCAAGCGTACCAATTCAGCAGCAGAGGCCGTAAAGGCGGTCACCGCCACCAATAGTGATAAAGCAAATTTCTTCATACGCACAAACTATTTATTCTTTATAGATAAGTACCGTAGCATAGGCCGAGATACCCTCCTTCCGGCCGACAAAGCCCAAGTGCTCGGTAGTAGTAGCCTTTACGGTAACATCTTCGGAATCGAGCCCAAGCACATCGGCCATGCACGACTGCATTTGGTCGATATACGGCTTCATTTTGGGAGCCTGGGCACAAATGATAGAATCGATGTTCGAAATCTTGTATCCTTTCTCAGCTACCAGTTCGCCACATTTCTTCAACAGAATCTTGCTGTCGATGTTTTTAAAAGCGGCGTCGGTATCAGGGAAATGGTAACCGATATCTTTCAGGTGAGCGGCGCCCAACAGAGCATCGCAAACAGCATGGATGAGCACATCGGCATCGGAATGACCGACTAACCCCAATTCATAAGGAACACGGATACCCCCCAGCCACAACTCGCGGTGTGGGCCAAACTGATGAACATCGAAACCTATACCTGTACGAAATTTCATAAACACAAAGAATTAATGATATAAGCAAATTTAATAAAAAAACGGCAAACGCACTATAAAGTACATTTGCCGTTGATTCTATTGAAAAAGCTTTTTATTCTTCAACAATCTTCTTCAAGCCATCGATATTGAAACCTAGCGAGAAGCGGAGCGTCTGGTCAAGCGGGTTGTTTGACGACTGTGCGATAAGGTAAGCGCCATTCAGTTCGAATACGCTCAACTTAAAGCCGGCACCAACTGAGAAATACTTACGGTTACCCTTGCTTTCTGCCTCGTGGAAGTATCCACCACGAACAAAGAACTGCTTGTTGTAGGCATATTCAAGACCCAGCGACCACATAATTTCATCCATCTCTTCAGAGAAACCGCCTGGAGCATCGGTGAAAGAGCGGAAAAGACCCGCCATAGAGCTCTTGCTCTGATAGTCTTTGTACTTTTCATCGTATTCCTTAACACGGGCCTCATATTGTTCCCTAGTCTCGTCGGCGCGCATAGTAGGACAAACCGGAGCAGTTGGAACCATTAGCTTATTCAGGTCAAGCGCCAAAGTTAGTGTGCTGTAGTCGTCGAACGGATATTCAAAGCTACCACCCACACGGAGGTTGGCAGGAAGGAACTCTTCAGTATCGCCTTCATCGTAAGACACCTTTGAACCGATATTCGATGCGTTTACACCAAAGCCCACATAGGCGTTGCGTGTGTCGGTCAGTGCAATTGGCTTACGGTAATAAGCAGCCACATCGGCAGCGATAGCCTTTGCCGCACTTGCGCTAGCGCCATCAGACGACATACCGTTGGTAATATCTGAGTAAATGAAACGCAGAGCCACACCGGCAGACCAGTATTCTGACAACATCTGCGAGTAGCCGAGGTCAACCGCAAATTCGTAAGGTCGGCAAGAGCCAATAGACTGAACATTACCCATTGCATCCTTACCGCTGGTCAACTCAATATCGCCATAAGAGAAATAGCGGAGAGAGGCGCTGAGAGCACGGCTTTCACCAAGCTTGTAATAACCGCCAAGATACACCATATCGATATCGTCAACAATCTTCCTCAACCAAGGAGTGTAAGACAACGAAGCGCCACCCTGGCCCGAAATCTGGGCATACTTGGCAACGTTCCAATACTGTGAATTCAAATCGGGAGAGGTAGCAACACCAACATCACCCATACCACCACCACGTGCATCAGGAGCAATAGAGAGAGAAGGTACTGCAGACTGCAAAGGATTGAACATCTCAGACTTCTCGTTAGCCATCGCAGAGCCTGCAATAGAAAGCATACCTGCGAAAAGACCCATTCGTATAAAGAATCGTTTCATTCTATTTTAGACAATTTTATTAGTACAAATTTACGAATATATAACAGAAAAAAAAGAGTTTTATTGCGGGAATACCACAAATTTTGAATTCAAAAATGAACATTAACTCTGTAAATTCCTTATTATCATTGTTTGAGAAGGAACAAAAACATCTGTTTTTTCTTTGTATTGCACATAATTACGGCAACACCACAATTTTGTTAGAACTACCCACAAATGTTGTTTCTTCGGTCTTCAATTCTACTCTATAAATATATACGCCGCCACGGACACGCTGCCCCGACGCCCCCTGCAAGTTCCAGGGTACAGTGAACTGTCCTGTCTCTGAGAAATCTGACCCTGTAAGGGTATTGACACAACGCCCGTCAGCATCGAAAATAGAGACTACATAGTCGACAGTCGATAGTGGGCGGTCGTGTCGTACTTGTATACGGGTTTCCTCTTGTGCCGGATTCGGATAAGCGCAAACGGCATCGATATGAGGCCCTTTCTCGTTTTCTACGACAAAGGTCAGTTTTTTTGTGTTTGAGTTATTATGCAGATCCCATGCTTTGAAGGTGAGCGTGTAAACACCGTCGGCCAAACCGGTCAGTTTATAGGTCACCATACCGTCGGTACAGCTACCCTGCGAATAAGTGAAATAGTCATTTAGTGAAATAGGGGTACCACCATTTACCGTGAGGGTGATATTGTGTCCAATGCCGACATCGGACGCATTTATGCCACTCTCGTCGTAGAGTCTGGCCATAAAGACCGGATTAGCACCTACCACGTCGCCGTTACGGAACGACGGAGTATTTATGCAGGCAACCACTTGCGGCCCGACCGTATCGGTAGCGACAACGTCGAGACTGCCCCCAACCACCAAATCGGAATAATTGCCCACAGCATCAGATCCATTCTCGGTATCGCAGGCATAATAGGCAATGCGGGCTTTTCCATAACTGTAAACAATATCGCAAGGAACAATGAAGCTGATGGAGAACTCACCTTCGCTTGCTTGTGTGGAACCCGAGAATAAAATGGTAGAATAGTCTTTGAATTTAGCCACCATAGGAACTCCATTAGCATCTTTATAGTTGCCTTTGGTGTTCCTTACCTGCTCCTTATCGAAAACAGTAACATACACCTTTCCGTTGAAAGACTTGTCCCACACTCCTTCCTGCTCGATGTGCCCCTTTACAACCACCCTTGAAAATGCATGTGCAGTGTCGGTCGACACAGAATCGGTCACCACCTCACCTGAAGGAAAACTGATGTGTAGCGCAGGATCGCCCAACAAAGGATATTTGACCCGAATCAGGCCATTAACCTCATTTTTTGCAGCAAGCATCACATCGCCTATGGTCATTTCCGGCGTTTGCGAGAAGAACGCACGGGCAAAAGCCTGATTGAACCTTCCGTTTTCGTCGTTAAAGGTTTCACGGGAAGTTGCGACCACTGCAATAGCCCCACCATTAGGCGCAAGCACCAACGACTCGCCACACGAGGTGGTATAGTAGTCGTACTCCGAGAACGAGCAACTGGCCGAGAACCAGACCCCCAGTTTCTTATTCGTTAGAGACGCAACCTGGCTTTGGGTGAAAATCTGTTCGCCAGCCCAGTTGATCGGATTACTATGGCCAATATAGTTGACCAACATCGAACCATTTTGGACGTTCTCGACTATGAGTTTTTCCACTTCCGGGAAACGTGCCCTACTCGACTCGGAGACAAGTGTGTAGGAATCGTTATAAACTTTTTTCTGTATAACGCCAGGACAGGTCTTTGAAATCACCTCACTCAAATCTTCCCCGTTTTCGAAGAAGTGACTAAAATAGGACAAATTTTTCTTTTTTTCATCAGTATTGTAATCGTCATCTGCAATGATAACAGCCTTCGTTTTCCAAAGCCCCATCTGGTCATTCTTCATATAGTTCTCTATTTTCGAGACCACGCCATCGGCCTGTTCCGCAGTTACAAACGGAAGCCGGCCAACAGCCACCTGGCACGAGGTCTTACTAAGAGAGAAATAGGAGTCGTCGTTGTCGGCAAGCATACCATAATAGTCGTCGGCCGCATAATTGGAAGACCCCGAACCCCATTGGGCACAAAGGACCTGATTATGTGGTACGGCATAGGAACCGGCCATCATCCCCCTATTATCGAAACACCCGTCACCGAACAAAAGCAAGTACCGTGGTGCCACACTCTTCGCGTCGGCCTGCGCCCTGTCGTAAAGCATCTTCAGAAACGAGCGTATGGCTGTAGGGTCGGGGGTTCCCGACGAAAACTCGTTAAAGATCTGCTCTTGCGTAACCAAAGCGACAGAAATACCGTCGTTCTGCCTATGCAGGTCGGCCAAACGCTGGGCTTGGGCAAAAAACTCTACCGGATATAGTATTATCAGGTCGGCCCCCTTAAAAGCATGCAAGTTCTGGTTGACAACCGGCGCACACGCCTCCACCGTCAGAAAACCGGTTTCTTTCGGATTGAATGCCACATATTTGGAAAAAGTACTGGCGACACCTTTAAAACGGAGGCTGTCGGCACTTAGCGTACAAGCGCATTTGGTAATTAGGTTCGGATTCGTCACATTCCAAACCTGCGTTTCGGCATTGGCCCCGGCAACCACATATTCAAGTACGTCCTTTGCTCCTGAACGTACATTGTTGAAGACTAAATAACCGTCCTGCAGTTTATTGTAACACAAGGCAGACGCACTCAGATAATAAATATATCCAACATGCGAATCATAATGGGACGAATACGTCACATTAAAGTCTAGCGAATGCGCCGTGCCCGACTGAGGAACTTCACCTACAGATTTTGCCGCACCGAGCGACGTCAAATTGAACGAAAGTCCAGAAGAAGTCACTTGGAACGAATCACCCAACTTCTCATCGCTCTGTCGGTTCCCGACATCAACATAAGCCGTCAAATACCCGTTGTTTCCCGGCACCATATTGCGGAAAGGCAGACTAATTTTTGTTGTAGTAGACCGATGCTGGCCCTCGTTGTACCAGCAGGTTCCGCCATTGTATATGTTTGTTGTCTGGGGCATATAGATGCTGAACGCATAATGCGTGTTGAGCGTCTTGTCAGCCTCGGCATCCAGCTTTTCGCCAACGGCGGCCGACAACCGTTTGCCACTCACCTCCGATAGGAAATAGTAACCACAATCGGAGTAAGGGTTAACAGTAAAGTTAAACGGATTGTTTATCGCAGATTCTCCCACAAGTTGTTTCAGTGTACCAACGCCATAAAACAGCAGAAAGTCGCTGCCCTGGTACGTACACACTTCAGGAACATCGTCGAGATAATCGGCAGTCAGTTCTTCGGGAAGGAGTTGCCCCCCATAACCATACACACGAACATTCTTCGGATTCTTGAAGCCCCAAGTCCTCAACTCATCAAAAGTAATCTTATACATACCCTCTTTCGAGACACGTATTTTCACCCACGCTCCAGTCGAAAGTTTGGAAAAAGATGCATACTTCGGTAACCTAGAGACAAAGGAATCGGCGCCATAACACAAACCGGAAGCCATACATAAAAACAAGAGAAGCGTTACCGTACGACTGAAAATAGACATAAAAAAAGGCATATAATTAGCTTTATAACAACATTATTACTGACACAGCCGGCACCGAAAATGCCAACTGCCTTAACACTTAGATTAACGGCGGCCAGGCCAAAATTATTATAAAAAAGCCGGGCCAAGTGACCCGGCTCATATCATTCAAAATGCTCTGACCGACTAAGGCAGCACCACAATCTTGTCGGAATTGCCAACAAAAGAACTGCCTTCCGTCTTCAGCTCTACCCTGTAGACATAGACCCCACCACGGACACGCTGCCCAGAGGCTCCCTTTAAATCCCATGGTATAGAAATCAGTCCGGACTCAGAGTTGTCTGACCCGGTTAAGACATTAACATAACGTCCTTCTGCATCGTAAATAGAAACGACATAATCGACATTCGACAAAGGGCGGTCGTATTTCACAAGAAGACAGGTTTCCTCTTGTGCCGGATTCGGATAAGCGCGGACGGCATCGATATGAGGTCCCTTTTCGTTTTCCACAACGAAGGTCAGCGACTTAGTGGTCGAGTTGTTCAGCAAATCCCAGACCTTGAAGGTCAGCGTGTAAACACCATCGGCCAGACCAGACAGTTTATAGGTCACCGTACCATCGGTACAACTACCCAGCGAATAAGCAAAATTAGTATTGAGAGAAACAGGGTCACCACCATTCACCGAGAGGGTGATATCGTGGCCAATGCCGACGTCGGATGCATTTATACCATTCTCGTCGTGGAGTTTGGCAATAAAGACCGGATTTGCCCCCACCACGTCACCAGAGCGGAAAGACGGTGTGTTCATATAAACCACCGCATTAGGACCAACCGTGTCGACAACAAGGGAATCGAGACTGCCACCAACCACCATATCGGAATAGTTGCCAATAGCCTCCGCCTTGTTTTCAGTATCGTAGGCATAATAAGTTATACGGCCAGGTCCGTAGTTATACGAAATGTCGTTAGGCACAATAAAGCTAAACGAGAATTCGCCGTTAACCACCTCGGCGGCACCAGAGAACAAGACACTCGGATAGTCTTTGAAGTTGGCCACCATAGGCTTGCCCTGCGAATCGGAACTATTACCCTTCGTACTGCGAATCTGTTCCTTATCGTAAACGCTGATAAGCACACGACCGTTGAACGATTCATCCATCGCACCTTCCTGCTCAATATGTCCATTCACAACCACTTTCGAGAGGGCATTGGCCGTGTCTAAAGAAACTGAATCGGTAATCACACGCTCAGCAGGGAAGGCAATGTGCAATGCAGGGTCGCCCAACAACGGGAACTTGACACGAATTTCGGAAGAGACCTCGTTCTTTGCTATGCGCATCACATCACCAATAGTCATATCGGGTGTTTGAGAGAAGAACGCCTGACAGAAAGCCCTGTCGAAGATGTCGTTATCGTAGGCATACACCTGGCGCGGCGTAGCCACAACGGCAATAGCGCCACCATTAGGGGCCAGCACCAGCGATTCGCTACAAGAAGTGGTATAGCCGTCGTACTCGGCAAACTCACAACTGGCCGAGAACCAGACACCCTGCCGCTTGTTTTTCAGAGAAGCAACCTGGCTTTGGGTAAACGTCTTCTCGGCAGACCAGTTAATAGCGTTACTATGACCTATATAGTTAATGAACATAGAACCATTCTCGATGTTGTTGACAATGAGTTTTTCCACATCGGGGAAGCGGTTTCCGCTCGATTCAGCAACACGGGTGTAGGAATCGTGGTAGATTTTTTTCTGGACAATACTCGGACACGTGTTTGTAATAACTTTCGACAAACCTTCGGCATAAGAGATAAACTCATTATACGAACCAGAAGACGCTTTTCCGTCGTTATCGTCAGCAACGATGCAGGCCCTGCTCTTCCAGGCCCCCATCTGGTCGTTCTTCATGTAGTTCTCAATTTTAGAGACCACCGCATCGGCCTGTTCGGCAGTAACGAACGGGAGACGGCCAACAGCCACCTGACAAGACGCCTTATTGATAGAGAAAGCCTTGTCTTCGTTATCGGCAAGCATACCATAATAATCGTCAGCCGGAAAGCAAAGGCTACCCGTGCCACGCTCGTAGCACATCACCAGATTATGAGGAGAAGAATAAGAAGAGGCCAACACGCCCCTGTTATCGAAACAACCGTCACCGAATAAAACCAGATAGCGTGGAGCCACACTTTCGCCGTCGGCTTGTGCCCTGTCGTACAACATCTTCAGAAAAGAGCGTATAGCCGTAGGGTCGGGCGTACCCGACGAAAACTCATTGAAAATCTGTTCTTGGGTTACCACTGCGGCCGAAATGCCGTCGTTCTTCCTGTGCAGGTCGGCGAGGCGGTTGGCCTGCGTCATATAGGCCACAGGCGAGAGAACGATCAGGTCGGCTCCCTTAAAGGCGTGCAAGTTCTGGTTAGCGACAGAAGAATATCCGCTGATAGAAAGGAAGCCACTACCCTTAGGGTTAAACGCCACATATTTGGCATATCCGCCAACATTCTCCTTAAAGCGGAGGCTGTCGCCCTTGAGCGTGCTGGCACACTTGGTTATCTGGCTAGGAACAGTCACATTCCACACTTGTGTTTCCGAGTCGGCACCGGCAACCACATGTTCAACCACCCCGACCGTATCGGCCTTCAGGTTATTGAAACACAAGAATGCCCCCTGCAACTTATTGTAGCACAAGGCTGTCGCACTCAAATAATAGATATATCCGACACAAGAGGCCGAGCCTGAAGAGAAATCGACCTTAAAATCTAACGATTTTGCAGAAGCCGACTGTGGAACCCCCGACTTGGTGGTCAAGATAGCCGTATTCGCATTAAAGGTAAAGTCGTCAATCGACACCGTAAACTTAGGAAGGTTCTGATTGACAACGTCGGGATAAATCGATACAAAACCATTATCGCCCTGCACCATATTGTTGAAAGGCAGACTGATGTTAGTTGTACCCGACTGCTGTACACCATCGTCGTACCACGCCGTACCCCCATTGTAGATGTTGGTAGTTTGCGGCATATATATATTCGACGCGTAGTGCGTACGCACAGTCTTCAGAGCATCGCCAGCCGGAGCTTTTTCTTCTTTTGCCGTCAAACGGTCACCACCCGTCTCCGAAAGGAAATAGGCACCCGCATCGGCATACGAGTTGTTGACAAACGATATTGGGTTACCCCCTTTTCCATAGACCTCAGACAACGTGCCAACACCGTAAAAGAGCAGATAGTTGTCGCCCCAATACGTACATACCTCAGGAAGATCGTCGAGATAGTCTGCGGTCAGGTCTTCTGGCAACAACTGCCCCCCATAACCGTACACACGGACATTCTTCGGATTCTTGAAGCCCAAAGACTTCAACTCGTCGAAGGTTATTTTGTACATACCCTCCTTCGCAACACGAATCTTCACCCACGTTCCAGACGAGAGTTTGGAAGAAGAGGCATACTTCGGCAACCGGCAAACAAAAGCGTCCGCACCAAAGCACGCCTCAGACGCGAGGCTGAGGAAAAAAGCACCTATTATTATTCGTCTAAAGAAAGACACCATATCGCATACGGATTAATTCGACAAAAGAAATCAGCAGACTTTGAAATCGAGCAGTTTCTCGTTTTCAAGGAATGCCTGCAAATGGTCACCCACATGAACAGGGCCCACCCCCTCGGGTGTACCGGTAAAGATGACATCGCCCACCTTTAGCGTAACAAAACGGCTCACATATTCAATAATCTCATCAATAGAGAAGAACATATCAGAAGTTCTGCCCGTCTGAACCTGCTTACCGTTTAACAAAAGGTGGAAATTGAGTTTCTGGAACTCGGGCAAGTCTTGCTTTGGAATGAAGCGGCTGATAGGGGCCGAATTGTCGAACCCCTTGCACAAGTCCCAAGGGTCGCCCGCCTGTTTGAACTTACGCTGCAAATCGCGGGCCGTAAAGTCAATGCCCAAGCCAATCGCGTCGTAATAACGGTTAGCGAACTGACGGGCGATGTTCTTCCCCATTTTCGAGATGCGGACCACCACCTCGGTTTCGTAATGGACCTCGTCCGAAAAATCGGGCAAATAGAACGGCTCGCCATCCCTTAACACCGCAGTGTCGGGTTTCATAAATATAACAGGCGACTCGGGTTTCTCTGTAGAAACCGAAAGTTCGGCATTATGTCGCGGATAATTCCACCCTATAGCAATAATCTTCATTTTCGAGTAAAAGACTGCAATTAACGCAATATACTAAATTAATCGGTATGCAAAGATAATTTTTTTTAATTTTACGTAAAAAGAAAAAGAAAACAACCACAGAAAAGATGAAAAAAGCAACAGACTGGCGGGCAGCCCTCACACAGATAGCAGAAGCCGAAGGTATGGAAATTGGCAAACAAGAAGAAGAGAAGGCCGCTGAACCCGCCTTCAAGAAACAGAGTTTCACCATAAAAGTCGAAAAGCGCGGCGCCGGGCAAAAAAAAGCCACCATTATTTATGGATATAATGGCAGCGAGGAAGAACTAGCCGATTTTGGTGCCCAACTAAGAAAAAAGATGAGTACTGGCGGAAGCGCCAGAGGTGGCGAAATTCTATTGCAAGGCGACGTGGCACAAGCAGCCGCCAAACTGCTGGAAGAGATGGGGCACAAAGCGAAAGTATTGAAATAGACTAACCGAAAAGCGAGTGGAACTCGTCGAAACGCTTCAAGGTCTCAGGTCCGAACTTTTCCAGTTTCTGACGGGCAACCTCAACAGAGCGCTGTTCGCCAAGGTGCGTCTTCGAGAAAAACTTGTCGGCATAGCAAACCAGTTTTTCCTCTAAAGAGACAGGCAGCATGTCGCGAGAAGGGATTGGCAGTCCGTGCCGGTCGATGTAGTCTTTCGAAAGTCCGGTACCAGTGTGCCTCTCACACACCAGGGCATGCTTGTCGAGCCCTTCGGCACGCAGAATTTCAGCACCGAGCACACCGTGGCAGATGTAAGGTTCGTCGCCATAGCAGTCTAACGACTCGGCAGCGGTTTTAATGATACCTATATCGTGAAGCATAGCGGCTTCTTCCACAAACTGCAAGTCGAGGTTCAATTCGGGGTGCGCCCTGCCCATTTCAAGAGCCAGCTTAGCCACCGAGGTTGAATGGTCGACCAATATGCGATAGGCATCAGAAGAAGGGTCTACATATTTTTTAATCACTAACAACGGGTCCATAAGCAAAAAGATTAAAGTGAAACAATCGGTTATACAACAAATATAAATCATTTACGACAGAAAAACAAATAATTATGGAACTAATAGACACCCACACCCACATATATGAAGCAGAAAGTTTCGGCGGAGACGAACAAAACATAATAGCGAGACTGACAGAAGCGGGCGTAACCCATGCCATTCTACCCAACACCAGTGTGAACAGCATGAAGGAAGTGCTGGCCTTTGAAGCCTACGACCCTACCCGTTTCCACCCGCTGATGGGTCTACACCCGGAAGACGTAGACGAGAACTGGCAAGCCAACCTGTCGACAATTCTTGACGCGTTTGACCAGCACCACTACTATGGTGTAGGCGAAGTGGGCATAGACCTTTACTGGGACGACAAATACAAGGCCGAACAGCAAAAAGTGTTTACCGCACAAATAGCCCTGGCCACAGAGAGAGACCTACCCATTATTATACACTGCCGGAACGGCCTGGAAGAGACGCTCGACTGCCTGAAACAATTCGACAAGAAAAAAGTCAGGGGTATATTCCACAGTTTTACAGGAACTATCGAAGAAATGGAGCGGATAAAAGAGGCTGGCGACTTCAAATTCGGGATAAACGGAATAGTTACCTTTAAAAAGAGCGTAGAGCTACAAGCCACCATTAAGACGGTCGATTTGGACGAACTGGTGCTAGAGACCGACTCGCCCTACCTGACACCGGTACCATTCAGAGGAAAAAGGAACGAGACGTCTTATATTAAATATGTAGCGCAGAAAATAGCAGAAATAAAAGAATGCACCATAGAGCAGGTGGCAGAAAAGACCAGCAGCAACGCAAAAGAAATCTTCGGTATTTGAAAAAAAAGAGTGGAAAACAATTTATGAAGACTATTTTTTTATAAATTTGCTGATAGCAATCGTGCAAAAGGGCTTAATAAGCGCATTTTTTCAGGCTCTTTCCGACCCAAAATGCTAGCATTCAAGTCGAAGCGCCGATTTATCAGGAGAGATGCTCGAGTGGCTGAAGAGGCACGCCTGGAAAGCGTGTAAACATCAAAAGTGTTTCGCGGGTTCGAATCCCGCTTTCTCCGCATCAAAAAATTTAGACAAAACATAAAACAATTAATAATTAAAAAATCAAAACAAAAAAATGAAAAAAGTATTTGCAGTATTTGCAATAGTTGGAGCCATGATGACTTCAAACGTTGCAGCACAAGAAGCTGACGAAAACGCAGAAGCACAGACCGAACAGGTTGCAGAACAACAGGCAGAGGCAGCTCCTGCAACAGAAGAGCCTAAGAAAGAAGCTGCAGCTTCTGCAGAAGAAGACCAGAGCCTTCACCACGTATTGAAGCAGAAGTTCATCGAAGGTGGTGTACCTTACATGGGCGCCGTATTCATCTGCTTGATTCTTGGTCTTGCACTTTCAATCGAAAGAATCCTTTACTTGAGCCTTTCTTCAGTAAACACTAAGAAGCTTTTGAAGGACATTGAAGATGCTCTTGCAGAAAACGACGTAGAAAAGGCAAAAGACAAATGCCGTAACACTCGAGGTCCAATCGCTTCAATCTTCTACCAGGGTCTTATGCGTGTAGACGATGGTGTTGAAATGGTTGAAAAGACCGTTACTTCATATGGTAGCGTACAGATGGGTCAGTTGGACAAGAACGTAACTTGGATTTCATTGTGTATCGCACTTGCTCCAATGTTGGGATTCATGGGTACCGTTATCGGTATGATTCAGGCGTTCGATAAGATTCAGGCTGTAGGTGATATCTCTGCAACAGTCGTAGCAGGTGGTATTAAGGTCGCATTGTTGACCACCGTAGGCGGTTTGATCGTAGCTATGATTCTTCAGTTGTTCTTGAACTTCATCCTTGTTAAGATTGAAGGCATGACTACCGAAATGGAAGATGCATCAATCAGCTTGCTTGACATCATCGTTAAGCACGAAGAAGAAGGTAAGTTGGCTGCACAGCAGAGCGCAGAGACTGCACCAGTAGTAGCAGAATAATCTAAAACAATTAGAAAAGCATGAAACTCGAAAAATTGACAGGCATTGTGCTGATTGCGCTGATTGTTCTTGCAGTCATCGTTATTGGTGCATGTTATGCAATGTCTCCAGAATCACTTGTTCTGAGTGACTTGCAAGAGCCAACAGAGCCTAACGACCCTAACACAGGCGTCTTTTTGGGCTATATATACATTTTGTTAGCATTGACCATCATCGTAACAATCTTTGCTGCTATCAGCAACTTCATTGTAAAGTTGAGCGGAGACGGACGTGGTAAAACCCTTATCATGCTGGGAGGTTTTGGAGTAATGCTCCTTATTATGCTTATCACTTACGCAACTGGCGACGGCACTCCAATGCACATCATCGGTTACGAAGGTGACGAGAACACCTCTGGCTGGTTAAAGATTAGCGATATGTTGTTACGTACAGCATACATCCTGATTGGTATTGCTGTAATTTCTATTATTGCAAGCCCATTTTTCAAGAAATTTAAGTAAGAAAGGGATAGGAAATGAAAAAAGAAAGAGAAGTACAAGAGATTAACGCAAGTTCAATGGCCGACATCTCCTTCTTGTTGCTCGTTTTCTTCCTTGTTACAACTACAATGGCAACCGATGAAGGTCTGTCGCGTCAGCTTCCTCCAATGAAGGATCCAAAGACGCCAGACCAAATAACCGATATCAAGCCAAGAAACATCATGGAAATTCTTGTGAATAGCAACAACGACCTGATGGTAAACGGCGAGGTGATGGATGTCAAACAGTTGAAAGAAGAGGCAAAAGCATTCATTTCTTCTGACGGCTCAAACGAAAAGCTCCCTGAGGCAGAACCAGTCAACATTCCATACCTTGGAACAACGATGGTGGCAACTGCCCACGTAATTTCACTGCAGAACGACCGTGGTACCGACTACGGGCGCTACATTGAAGTTCAGAACGAGCTTGTAGCCGCTTACAACGAATTGCGTAACGCAAAATCGATGAGCGCCTTCAAGAAGCCGTACAGCGAATTGGATGCCGACCAACAAGCAGCAATACGAAAAGCTTATCCACAGGCAATATCAGAAGCAGAACCTAAAACATACGGAGGAGGTAAATAATGGCAACATTTAGAAAAAAAGGCGGCCGAAAACTTAAGGCCATCAGTACAGCGTCTCTTCCAGATATCGTGTTCATGTTGTTGTTCTTCTTCATGAGTACCACTCATATGAAGGAAAACACCTACAAAGTAACGATAGGTTTGCCTCAGGCAACTGAATTGACCAAGTTGGAAAAGAAGAGTTTGGTACGTTACGTTTACGTGGGTGAACCAAACGCCCAGAACAGAATGTATGGTACCGACTCACGCATACAGTTGGACGACGACATTGTGAGCGACCCAGAAAAAGTTTCTTCATACATTGCAAGCCAAAACGCTTCAATGAAGGAAGAGGAAAGAGGTTTGATGATTGTTTCACTGAAAGCGGACGAACACACCAAGATGGGTATCATAAGCGACGTTAAACAGGCATTGCGTAAAGCCAACGCACTTAAGATTAACTATACAGCAAAGAAGAAAGTCAACTAAACTTTGTTGAAGTTAAATAGTAAAAAGAGGGGAAAGTCGAAAGATTTTCCCCTCTTTTGTTTAAGAATCAGGCAAAAAAGGCAAAATTGTTTTTTTAAGTCAATAATTTAGTTTAACTTTGCAATCCGAAATTATTATCCAAATTAAAATCCTATACCCTGTTTGCCCGATGGGGGTAGGTGTGAACAGATTCATTAATTAATTAAAAATTTAAAGCAGTGGATACTTTAAGTTACAAAACCATCTCTGTAAGCAAAGAAGAAGCACAGAAGAAAAAGGAGTGGGTGTTGATCGACGCCACCGACCTTGTACTTGGTAGAATGTGCTCAAAGGTAGCTAAGCTCCTTAGAGGCAAGTACAAGCCATGTTTCACTCCAAACCAGGACTGCGGTGACAACGTAGTAATCATCAACGCAGCAAAAGTAAAAATCACCGGTAACAAACTTACTGACCGTATTTATTTATCATGGTCTGGTTACCCAGGCGGACAGAAAGGAGTTGCTCAAGGCAAGGTATTGAACGACAATCCTGCAAAGTTGATCCGTAAGGTTGTAAAGGGTATGCTCCCTAAGAACAAGCTTGCTGACCAATTGATCAACAATCTGTATGTATATGCTGGCAACGAGCACAAGCAAGAAGCGCAGCAGCCAAAAGTAATCGATTTAAACGCAATTAATTAATAAATATGGAAGTAATTAACGCCATTGGAAGAAGAAAATCGGCCGTAGCCCGTGTTTATGTTAGCGAAGGCAAAGGTGCGATTACTATCAACAAGAAAGAGCTTGAAACCTATTTCCCATCAAGCCTGCTCCAGTACGTTGTAAAGCAGCCATTGAACAAGCTGAATGTTGCTGAGCAGTACGACATCAAGGTAAACCTTGACGGTGGAGGTATCACAGGCCAGGCTCAAGCACTTCGTCTTGCCATTGCCCGCGCATTGGTAAAGATTAACGCAGAGAACAAGCCAGCTTTGAAGTCTGAAGGATTCTTGACCCGCGATGCTCGTGAGGTTGAACGTAAGAAGCCAGGTCAGCCAAAAGCAAGAAAGAAATTCCAGTTCAGCAAACGTTAATTCTTGGTGGATGTTGCTATTCATGCCATTGAATGAAGCGACACTGAAAAGAGCAACGTTTAGTATCTAAACGATGAGGACTTGCCACTAAGGTAACTACCCCACCGTTTGTAAAAGAAAAAGAAAGTAAACGATTAAAAAAGAAAAAACAATGTCAAGAACTAATTTTGATGAGTTGTTAGAAGCAGGTTGCCACTTTGGTCACCTGAAGCGCAAATGGAATCCAGCAATGGCTCCATATATTTTCATGGAACGTAACGGTATCCATATTATTGATCTTCACAAAACCGTAGTTAAAGTAGATGAGGCTGCTGCCGCATTGAAGCAAATTGCGAAATCGGGCAAAAAAATCCTTTTTGTAGCTACAAAGAAACAGGCAAAGTCAATCGTTGCAGAGAAGGCTGAAGCCGTTCAGATGCCATACGTTACTGAGCGTTGGGCAGGTGGTACATTGACTAACTTCCCTACCATCCGTAAGGCTGTTAAGAAGATGACCAACATCGACAAGATGACCAACGACGGTACTTTCGCTAACCTTTCAAAGCGTGAGAAACTCCAGATTTCACGTCAGAAGGACAAGTTGCAGAAGAACTTGGGCAGCATCGCTGACTTGACCCGCCTTCCTTCTGCCCTTCTCGTTGTAGACGTAATGAAGGAACACATCGCTGTTAAGGAGGCTAACCGCCTGGGCATCCCTGTATTCGGTCTTGTAGATACCAACTCTAACCCTGCTAACATCGACTACGTTATCCCAGCTAACGACGACGCTACCAAGAGCATCGACGTTATCTTGACCGCTCTCGACAGCGCAATCCAGGAAGGCTTGGACGAGCGTAAGGCTGAAAAGCAGGCTGAAGAAGCTGACAAGGGCAACGAAGAAGGCGAAGCAAAGCCACGTCGCGGCGCTAAGGCAGCTAGAAAGGCTAACGAAGAGACTAAAGCTGAGTAATTAGCTTAACCGCTTCTACATAAATATAGATAAAGTCTCCCCCAATGAGGAGACTTTATTTAATTAAAATCTAAAACAAACAAGCATTAAAATGGCAATTACAATAGAACAGATCAAGGCTTTGCGCGCAAAGAGCGGCGCAGGTTTGTCTGACGTTAAGAAGGCCCTTGAAGAGGCAAATGGTGACGAAACCAGAGCAATGGAGCTTATCCGCGAAAGAGGTAAGGCTATTGCAGCAAAAAGAAGTGAAAGAACAGCAGCTGAAGGTTGTGTTCTTGCCGGCGTTAACGGCAACTATGCGGCTATTGTTGCTTTGAAGTGCGAGACCGACTTCGTTGCTAAGAACGAAGGCCACATCAAGTTGACACAGGACATCTTGAACGTTGCCCTCCAGAACAAGCCAGCAGACCTCGACGCTTTGAAGGCTATGAAGCTCGACGGCGAGGAAATCAGCGCTAAGGTTACTGAAAGAAGTGGTGTTACCGGTGAGAAACTCGAATTGGACTTCTTCACTTTCGTTGAAGGTTCTGACGTAGTTGCCTACATCCACCCAGGAAACAAGTTGGCTACCATCGTTGCCTTCAACCAGGCTAACGTTGCCAACGACGTTAAGAAGGAAGTTGCAATGCAGGTTGCTGCTATGAACCCACTTTCTCTTGACGAGGCTTCTCTTCCTGCCGATGTTGTTGAGGCAGAAAAGAGAAACGCTGTTGAGAAGGCTAAGCAGAACCAGATCGACAAGGCAGTTGAGCAGGCTTTGAAGAAGGCCGGCATCAACCCTGCACACGTTGACAGCGAAGAGCACATCGAATCTAACATCGGTAAAGGTTGGATTACAGCAGAAGACGGTGCTAAGGCTCGCGAAATCAAGAAGACTGTTGCAGAAGAAAAGGCTGCAAACCTTCCTGAACAGATGATCCAGAACATTGCTGCCGGTATGGTTAACAAGTTCTTCAAGGAAAACTGCCTGTTGAACCAGGAATACAACCGCGACCCTAAGTTGAACATGACCCAGTACATGGACAGCCAGAGCAAGGGTTTGACCGTTACCGCTTTCAAACGTTTCACTTTGAACGCTGAGTAATCGGTAAATACCTACCCAACAAATAAAACGGCGTGTTGGCAAACCAACACGCCGTTTCCGTTTGTATACGGTTAGAGGCTTGAGGAAATCAGATTTCCTCAAGCACAGGCATTTTCTTTTTAGAAGGGACAAACAGATAACCCAGATTCAGGTAAAAAGAAGAGAAATAAGGATTAAAATACATATTTTCCCATACTTTGTTCATACCATAATCGTACCCGCCATACAAGTAAACCTGTTTAGTCAGATGCAACTGCAGCCCAGCATGCAGCCCCCAGTCGAACCGCTTAAAGTTCTTCACCCCCTGGTATTCTAATTTCTCAATCTCTGAATAAGGGTCCTTACCATCGTATTTTGCCACATAATGTTCGAAACCTCGGTGGGATATTTCGGCAGTTTGCGATATTTTTCCAAAGAAACCATAATCGGCATAAATGCCAACTGTGGGTATAACAGTCATACGGCCTTTACAGCACGACACCTTGTAACCGACTGTAGCTGGAACGTGAACGGAATAGAGGCTCACCCTGAACTTATATTCGCCGCCCCCCTCAATGTCTTTTTTCCCATTGAGACAAACTCCCCTGTTAAGCAGTTGGAGTCCTCCGGTCAGGGTGAACGGTGTGGAATCGGACAAAGCCTGATAAAGAGCGCCTACATTGAAGCCGGCACGGTAAGAGGTGAAATCGTCCTGCCACTTGGAATAAGTGCCACCAGCGGTA
>ODAI012526415.1_pt1 | contig 27356 bp, 23 predicted proteins | sample 1539321 | NCBI WGS metagenome assembly ODAI01 (sample SAMN02144231, study PRJEB22623) | gut metagenome | biome: sheep rumen | host: Ovis aries | place: New Zealand
GTAACTTTAGCGTCGCAGACTAAAATCCGCAGGCGGAAACCGCGTTTTCGCCGAGGAGCAGACGAAGTCTGCATACTTTACAGGCTTGCAAGTGTATCTTTGATGCACGCAGACAAGGCTGTAAATTTGAAAGAAAACAAAGTTTTCTTTCAAGGCTGTCGACTTTATCGACAGCCAAAAGCCCTGAAAAACGGGGCTTTAAAATTATTATTGACCTGTAAGGTAACGCTTGAACGCATCTCTGTCGATACAGTTAGCAAGAGCTGTAGTCTGTGTGATCTTGCCTTCCTTAACAAGTGTTGCAAGGTGGAAGTCAAGCGTTTGCATACCTGCCGACTGGCTTGTCTGCATTGTAGAGTTTATCTGGTGAGTTTTATCCTCACGGATCATATTTCTGATAGCATCGTTAACAACAAGAACTTCCAGTGCAGCCATACGTCCGTTACCACTCTTAAGAGGCACAAGACGCTGTGTAACAACGCCCTCAAGAACCATAGCAAGCTGTGTTCTAACCTGCTGTCTTGCATGAGGCGGGAAGGAGTCGATAACACGGTTGATGGTAGATGCAGCACCGATAGTATGCAGTGTTGAGAAAACCAAGTGACCTGTTTCAGCTGCTGTAAGGGCAACCGAAATAGTCTCGTTATCACGCATTTCACCTACGAGGATAACATCGGGGTCCTCACGCAGAGAGCCGCGCAGCGCATTCTCGAATGAAAGAGTATCGGTACCTACTTCACGCTGGTTAACAATACAAAGCTGATGATGATGTACATATTCTATAGGGTCCTCGATAGTGATAACATGCTCACGTCTTGTACGGTTTACCTGGTTGATGATAGCCGCAAGAGTTGTTGATTTACCCGAACCTGTAGGACCTGTTACAAGAACAAGACCTTTTTTAAGACCTGCGAAATGACGTGCAACAGGCGGAAGACCAAGTTCATCAATAGTAAGTATCTTTGAAGGAAGTACACGGAATACACCGCCAAAGCAGCCCTTCTGCTTATAGATATTTGCTCTGTAACGTGTTGCAGTATCATCCTCGTACGCAAAGTCGATCTCACCCATATTTTCAAGATATGAGATCTGGAAATCGGTCAGGATAGAGAACAATATACTCTTTGTTTCATCGGGTGTCATAACGGGATAGTTTTCTATAGCCGTAAGTTCACCGTGAAGACGCATTTTAGGCTGTGTACCAACAGTGATATGAAGGTCACTCGCGCCGGAATCTCTTGCTTTTGAGAGCAAGTCAATCATAGCTTCAATCATTTAAAATTTACCCCCTGATTAATTTTCTTTGTTGGGAAGAAACAAAAAATTGTAAACCCCAAATTTTACTAAAATAATTATTATATTTAATACAATACCGAATATTATACCGAATAAGTCGCTCTGACAAGTTCATCAACAGAAGTTTTGCCGCTTAAAACGTGAGCTTTACAGTCTTCACGCAGCGTGACCATACCTTCGGCAATAGCAGCTTCCTTGATAACGGCTGCATCCTCATTTCTGTTGATCATCGCCTTTATCTTACCGGATACAAGGAATACCTCGTGTATACCCATACGTCCTTTATAACCTGTGTTACCGCATTCGGGACAGCCTTTAGCTCTGTAAAGCTCAACATCATCCGATATTTCAAGGAACTCCTTCTCTGCTTCATCGGGAACATATTTTTCTTTACAGTGAACACAAAGCTTCTTAACAAGACGCTGTGCGATAACACCAACTGTTGAGTCGGCAACCATGTAAGGCTCGATACCCATATCCACAAGACGTCCAACGGCACCGACAGCATCGTTGGTATGGATAGTTGAAAGCACAACGTGACCTGTAATAGCCGCCTTAACAGCTATTTGTGCAGTCTCGTCATCACGGATCTCACCGATCATGATAACATCGGGATCCTGACGAAGAATAGAACGAAGAGCCGCAGCAAATGTCATGCCTGCTTTTGCGTTAACCTGTACTTGATTAAGACCGTCAAGCTTATACTCAACAGGGTCCTCAACAGTAACTGTATTGATGGTGGAATCGTTTACCTCGGAGAGAACCGAGTAAAGCGTTGTGGACTTACCTGAACCTGTAGGTCCGCAAACAAGGATAATACCGTTGGGAGATTTGATCATACTCTTGAAGAACTTAAGGTTAGTTTCACTCATACCAAGCTGATCGATAGAAAGAACGGTACCGATACCACCCAAAACTCTGATAACGATCTTCTCGCCATAAACGGTGGGAAGAGCGGAAACACGCAAATCGACCTGTCTGCCTTCCATTTTGTACTCGATACGACCGTCCTGTGGTATACGCTTTTCGGCGATATCCATACCCGACATGATCTTTATACGGGCTGAAAGGTTGTTATGAGCAGCAGCCTTGATCTCCATTTTTTCAACCATCTGACCGTCTATTCTCATACGGATGCGGGTAACATCTTTCTGAGGCTCGATATGAATATCGGAAGTACCTGTCTTGATAGCTGTTTCGATAACATTGTTAACAAACTTAACGATAGGCGCATTGTCGATCTCGCTTTTAAGCTGATCGCCAAGGTCTACCTGTTCCATTTCTTCTGCGTCGAATTCCTGGAATTCCTGGTTAACGCTTTCGGAAGCCTCGTTCTGCTCCTCACCCGAATACCAATCGGGGATATGGCTTACAATATCTTCCTGTGTTGCAAGAACAAAACGCACAGGCTTGCCCGATTTAACACGAATATCATCGGATAAGAAGAAGTTCATGGGGTCTGTTGTCGCAACAACTATACCCTTTTCGTTAACTTCTATGGGCAGTACAGTGTGCAATTCACAATAATCACGCTTTAAAAGCGCTGTTGCATTTGAATCGGGCTCTAATTTGCCTATTTCGACATACTCGACCTTCAAGCGGCTGGAAAGAATGCGCATAAGGTCCTGCTCCTGCACATAGCCAAGCTCGATAAGTGTGTCGCCAAGCTTTTTACCCTTTTGTTTTTGAATTTTAAGAGCATACTCAAGCTGGTCTACGGTTATAAGACCGTTCATAAGCAAAAGTTTGCCTATGGGTATGTTCTTCTGACCCTGTCCGGGCATTGGCATTCCCATAAAAAATCACTTCCTGTTAATAAATTTTTTATATTTTGGTTTGGGGCGCCGTTGGGCGCCCCTATTTGTTTTAGTTTATTAAATTATTGATATACAAAATTAGTTACTGCAATATCCGGTGTCACACCGGTCATAGGTATACTTTGAGGATTAGCATCCCACTCACCTATCTGGGTTTCCGCACCCGGACCAAGCCATACTTCCTTTGAAATTGTATTATTTGTACCGTCCGAATTCCTTATCTCAACAATAATCGACTTAAGCGTCTTCGATGAATGAGGATTCTTGACATTGATTTTTGCCCATCCTATAGAAACATCCCACGCTCTCGGTTCAAGAGAAAGCAGAGTTATTTCAGGTTCGGGCTCTTTCTCGGTTTTTACAACAACTTCAATATCTTTACTGCTATGCGCGGCAAGCATTTGCGTTGTTGTTACACTATAGAAAGTAAGCGTATTTCCCGTGGGCGGATTGGGTTTTATCTCACACCCGGATGAACTGTCAATATAGATCTGCTTTCCGCTCGGTATTTCGTCAACTTTTCTTGCAAAATGCCAGTTAACACCCGATGCAGTATTATCACTGTCATTAACTATCTTAAATCTGATAGTATATTTCTGCCACTGTATACCGGAACCGTCTGTCTCCACACCATTATCCGAAACATTCCAGGAATCGGGATCCATTTCAATATCGCCGCCTAAAGAAACAGGAGCATCGGGCTGCGGTGTTGTAAATTTAACACAGCGAGCATAGCCTTTAACATTAGTCATTAATCTATGTCCATCTATGCCTTCATTTGTAAGTATTCTGCCGCCGTCAGCGGTAATATTTGTCCAGTGAGTATTAAGTTCACTTCTCAACGCTTCTGCAGGTTGACTATACCATGTTGAAGGAGTATATTTCCATACATATTTAGGTGTAGAACCGGTTCTGTCAATATAAGAATTCTGAACAAATACACTGCCCGTATTGTGAAGAGCAATATTGCCCGAAACCTTATCGGTCACTGTACATAAACGCTGACTGTCTGTTAGCAGAATATCTCCACTCGCAGCTGCGTCATAACCCCGAAGTGTCCTATCGAGGTAAAAATTATATGCGCCCGCATCAAGATCCCAAAGATGCTTGAAGTTATTGTTTCCGCTTGCGGTATCGTATTTAACTCTGTTATAAGCTATATCTACATCTCTTGGCCATGTTACAACCTCTATAGTTGTAGAAAGCATACCATAGGCTTTTACTTCGTTATAGCTGTTGAAAGCACCTCCGCGGTAATATACAAGATTCTTTCCGCTATCCGCCGCAGCACCGCTGTCCACGCTTGAACCGTTTTCATACAGCTTGCCGCCGCTTGTGGTAAGAGTGTCATTATAACCTCTTACATCTTTATTGTCCTCGCTCAAGCTGCTGCTTATTGCCTGTGCCGAAACTTTAAGAGGCAAAAGCTGATCAGGCTTGAAAAGAACAAACATTTTTGCACAGTCAAGATCGGTTGCGGAGTATAACTCTGTCTTATTTCCGCTTGCATCCTGAAGAGTAAGACCTCCGTTATGACCACAGTAAAGATATGAATAACCTGCCTCGGGGTTATGCTCGGCTTCCCACACATCAACAAGCTCAACATAATCTGCATTTGCAAGTGTTGCCCTTAAGAACTGATTTGTGGTCAGGATCATATTTTCGCGATCGGAATAGCCTATAATTGCGGAAGACATTTTTGAGGTACTTTGCAAGAAATTCATAATACCCGCAATAATACCCGTCATTATTGTCAGCGCTATAAGTATCTCCAAAAGGGTAAAGCCCGATTCATCATGTAAATTTTTTCTCATTCAGACTTTCCCCCTTTCAGCTTCCCGTTGTTGCATCATTTGGTACTTCAAAGCCAAAATACGCTCTGTCAACAGGCTGGCCGTCTTCACTTGTTAAAGTATGGTCAACAGGTTTACATACGGCACATTTCATTTTAGTGTCTGCCATTACACCGCCACTTGTATCCGACATCCAGACATTATAGAAATTAGGCAGATAATCAACGCGATTATCCATATCGCTTTGTATTTCCGCTTCTGTCTGTCCCGGATTAACTTTAAGCTCCTTGCCGTGTTTAGAAAAATATTTTGTCGATTCCTCCGCAGTTATGATAGGAGTGAGCGCCTTGTTGTCAATATATGAAACAATAGTAGTTCTTTCCTTTACTGCCTTCTGATTTTTTTGTGTGGCTATAGAGGCAGATGCCGATGCGGCGCAAAAGCCCGCACCGATAATAGTAATAAGCGCTGCCGAAATAATAAGTTCGATCAGGGAAAGACCCGAATTGTCGGAAAGAGCATTTTTTATATTATTTATTCTTTTCATAAAATTTCTCCTCCTTTACTCGGGTGAATATGAATATTCCCCGCTTGATTTAAAGTAGCCGTAAACATCATAAATAGCATCATTATAGTACCATGACTGTACACTGCAGACATCGGAACGGGTCGCTTCTTCATCGGGGTCAACACCCTTTACGAAAACGCCCTTGCCGTCGATGATCTCTGTACGGTTTGAATTAAGCATACCGTGTACTTTTGCGGCATTATCATATGTCATATGGATGCTGTCGGGCGATTTCGTTGAATCAAAACCAACAGGGTTACCACTGAAATTATAGTTAAGATAAGGCGTAAGTATATATGCAGGGAAACATTTATCCGAGCCGCTGCTCATGATAAGGCTACCCGTAGATGCACCGCCGATAGTTGAAGTAAGTGAGAATACATATAAATTGGGAACATAGTCATAATCTATATATCTCTCTGTTTCTTTTCCATCGGTGCCGCCGTAAGTCATTTTAAGGAAACGTTTTTCACAAACCGAACTTGAATCATCGGGATCGATACCGAATGCTTTAGGATTGGTAACGCCTTCAACGCCCCATTTACGGTTTGTCATAACCTGCGGAGCATAGCCGTCTGCAAGGAAGAATCTTACACAGCCGTTATGTCCGTCATCGTCGATCCATATCTTACCGCCCTGGTCAGAATCGTTATTATTATATGCATGACCAAAGCTTAAACCTTGTTTAAAATAAGCATCAATAGCATTATCACTGCTTGTTGTTTTGCCGTCACTGTCCCTTGTAGGATTACTTGAAGTCTGGAACATTAAAATTCTGTCAACATGGCCGCTGCCAAGTTCGGTATTAATATCACAATCAAAGATGCAATCCTGACTTGCAATATAAAGTGTTTTTTCAACACCGTCAACATCAATAACTTTCTTTGAAGGCAGCTGCGTAATGCTTGTTATCACCAAAGGCTGATTTGGCAGTGAAGTATCCGTAAAGTTTGCGGGAAGTCTTGTTTCGGGTCTGTCACTTGGCGGGAATTTAGAATCTATCTCCTTGGATATTTTCTTATACATCTTATAATCGGGTACTTCCGTTCCGTTTGAGAAAAGAACGGAATATGCAGTATCCCATGATGAAGTAATACCACTGCTGCCTGCTGTAAGAACACCGTTTTTGATATATATGACTTTACTTCCGCCCGGCATAGTAATGCTGTTGCCGTCTGCACCTGTGATCGTAACATCACCTTTAACAATGATTTTTCCTGTTTCCGAAAGTCCCCAGTTATCAGCTTCGGGATCGTTCTGACCCTCGCCGCTCATAATGAGCTTACCTCCGCCGCTGAAACTAAGATTAAGGTTACCGCCGACAACAAGGTTGCCGCCGATAGTTACCGTACAATTATCCATTATAAGAGTACAGTCACCTGCAACAAAAACATTGCCTTTGTATTCTCTGTTGTCGCCACCCTGTGTACCGTCATACATGTCGGTAGCAACATGGATAGCCTGATCTACAGTAAGATTCTTTCCCGATGTTCCCGGACGAGCATCCATAGCATTAAGGAAAAGTACACCCGGAATATTTATACCATCGTTAAAATACTGAAAGTTACCCTTTGAGTAAATACCGGCTTCCGCATCGGTAGATTCACCAAAGTTCATACCCGTACTTGCTCTTATAGTAACATCGGTAACCGTAACAAGTTTACCGAATTTCATTTTACCGTCCTGTCCGCCTGCGTTGGTGATCTCAAGACTGCCGCCGGGCTCATCATTAAGAATGTAGTAAGAACCTTCAAAACCATTTCTGAGAGAAGCATCATACGAACCGTTGGTATAGTCAACAAGACTCGCTTTTTTCAATGACTCCGTAGGACCGGGACCGGGGCCGCCTGCTGAATCCGTAAGAGCAAATTTGTAAAGCTTATATGCTGCACCGCCGTAGTGACCGGTACAAATAATATTGTACTCGTCCGCACTGGCGCGTGTCTTGGTCTGGATCTCGAAATATTTTGCATTCCTTTCACCCGCAGGCACATAATCAACATAGCCCTTTACGGGATTATTGAATTTTGCTATAACCTCCGCTTTAGTCCAGCCGTTCTTCTTTACCATCTGCTCAAAGTATATCATACCCGACTTTGCCATAAGATAAGCCTCGTCAACTTTAGTTGCATTGGATTCGAGTTTGGTTGCCGTACTTACACTGTTCATAAACGATGAGGTGATTATAACAGTAACAAGCATAACAAGAATAGCAAGAACAAATGCACTGCCACGCTCATCCTTTAAAAATCTTTTCAGCATAATATCCTCCCCTTTTTTTATCGCTGACCTTCTTTGAACAATGCTGAATTACCTACTCCCTTATTAAATGTATAATCGAAGATATTATCAGGATTATCAGTTTTATCAGCTGAAAGGAAGCTGTAATTCAATGTTGTGGTCATCTTTGCAGGATCACCGCTCAAACTTAAAGATGTAAGAAGACTTGTTTTATTAATTTCTTCCATAGTACCGATAAGTTTAACAATATTTGCATAGCTGCCTTCAATGCTGACAGCAAGAGTATTGTCCATAATACCTGTTGTGTGCTGCTCACCCTCTGCATCGGCTGCATTTCTTGAAGTCTGTGAAATGTTGATGCTGTTTATTGTGATGCTGTTTGCAGCTGTTTCTTTAACCATGAAAGCATGGAGATTTTCAGGATTGGTATTGGGGAAACCTTTTGTGAAAAGTTCAGCCTTTTCAACTTTAAGTTTTTCTATGTTGTCAATATAAGACTGTTCGGAATCCACAATAGCTTTTTTCTCATCGTATTCAGCCTGAAGAGTCGCAATATTCTCGTTATTTGATTTAATTTTGTTCTTTGTCGGGTTAATAACCATCATGAACAGAAGATAGTATAACAAAAAGTTGATAACTACCAAAATCAAAATTACTTCTTTATTTCCTAATTTACCCATAATTAATTGCTCGCTCCTTCCTCTGTTCCCTCTGCAGGTGCTTCTTCTGCAGGTGCTTCTTCTTCCTCAACAACAGGAGGATTAAGAATAACCGAAACCGAAGAGGTGAATTTATCACCCGAACGATTTACACCGGTGTAAGTGACATTTTTGAAGTCTTTAATATAGTAATCTTCCTCGCTTGTAGGATTGGGATTCTGATACTGCGAATTTCTTAAGCTGTTTGCATAGTCTGCAATAGCAAGTTCGGAATCACCTGTACATGTAAGGTTGATAGTATCACCGCCGTATGAGAAGCTGTTAACTACAACGCCGTTGGGAATACAAGCTGCAACCTTTGCAATATCAGCTGTTGTAAGACGAGCCTGTGTGTTGAAATCTCTTACAGACTGCTTGAATGTATCAATATCTATCTGGAGATTTTCAGCTTCTATCTTATACTGCTCAACTCTTGCAAGAGGTTCTTCAAGAGCAGCAATGTCATCGCTCAATTTATTGATGCGCATTTTCTGCGCTGTTGTTATTGTTGTCAGAATACCGATAATTACAATAGCGATTATTGCAAAAACACCGACGCAGATTTTGAGGACTTTCTCAAAATTTATCGCAAAGCCGCTTGAATCCTGACCTATAACGGCAAAAAAGTTAATATCACGTTTTAAATTCATAACTCAAACCTCACCTTCTTATAAGACTGCCGGCAGCAGTGATGATCTCCGAAAGGTTTACATCGCCGCTTACCTCAACATTTGATAATGAAAAGATCTTTTCACCCTTTACGCCAAGAATAGTAGAAAGATACTGATCAATCCCGCTTATTGAAGCATTGCCGCCGTAAAGATAAATATGATTTACAGGCTTGCCGCCCGGTCTTGATGCAGCGAACTGCATCATCTTGTAAAGTTCTTCGTTTACCTTTGTGAAGATAGGCGAGATCTGCTCTCTTGTGCCCGAAGAGTACATATAATCGTCAAGGTCATCGTTACCGTTGTAATTGCCTTCGTAACCGCCGTAGCTTGCATATTCGCTTGCCTGGTCGTCAAGGTAATCGTTGCTTGAATCATTGCTGCCGTATTCTGCGCTGAGTTCAAGATCTTCGGCAATTGAAAGTGTACGCTTGAAAATGCTGTTGCCTTCGGAAATAAGGTCTATATCCATATATGTACCGCCGAGGTCAACAAAAATCATTACCTTGTCTGCAACGGGATCCTGGTTTACAAGAAGCTTGGGATTTGCAAGAAGCTTGTAAACAACATTTCTGTGAGGATCGAAAGTTGCGGGCTTAACATCACCTGTTTTAAGAACATCCTGATAGGAAACTACCATTTCCTTCGGTGCTGCATAAGCCATGATCTTGTATACCTTATTATAATCTTCGGTCGCTTCACCGAAGATAGTATAATCCGTGAAGTAATCAGCTGTGTTGCCGAATGTTGTTACAACTTCGTTACGAATAAGTTTGCCAAGTTTGGGACCTTTGATAGCAGGTACGGAAACTTCACGCGCAACTATCTCCGAACTTCTTACAACAGCATGGCACTGACACTTGCTCATTTCGTTCTTGCCGAAAAGGCCGTTGAGGTAAGGACCGAGGTCCATCTGGCTTTTGATATAGCCGTTTTCCATTGTTGCTTCGGGTGTAGGCTCAATAACTACATCCGTTATTTTAACATTGCCGTTTTTATCGGCTGTACCTCTGACTATTTTTATTGTTTTACTGCCTATATCTATACCGATATGATTGCTTTTTGGTTCTTTTTTAGCCATTTATATATTCATTCCCTTCTTATTAAATAATTATCAAGTCTGACTCTCAACCTGACTGTACATACCGAACATAGGCATCATAATACCGATGATAACAGTACCTACAAGGCCGCCCATGACAAGGATCATGATAGGTTCAAGCATAGAAACGAGCTTCTGGATAGCATCGTCAGCCTCTGTTTCGTAGAAGTCAGCTGTTTTTTCAAGAACTTCGTCAAGAGAACCCGATTCCTCACCAACACTGACCATAGTAACCATCATGTTGGGGAATAACTGTGTCTTATGCAATGAAGTTGAAAGCGCACCGCCGGCACGTATTTCGTCCATAACCACAGACATACGCTCCGAAACAACCGAGTTGTCCAAAACGTTTGTTGTAAGTTCCAAGGAAGTAAGAAGTGTCATACCACTTGAGAAAACGGAATACATAGTGCTACAGAAGTTTGATGACATAACGACAGCATAAAGCTTGCCAACACCCGGTGTGAACAGTTTTATTCTGTCTATCATACCTCTGACGATACGTGTATTTCTGAATATACCAACAAATATGATCGTACCGATAACGATGATAAGCAAAATATACCATCTATGTACCATAAAGTCCGACGCATCCATAAGAAATCTTGTAAGTGCGGGAAGGTTCTCCTTCTCGCCGAACATACCCATAAGATTAGGGATAACAAATATGAACAAGCCCGATACAACAAGCACACAAACTATCAAAAGGATTATAGGATAGATCATGGCTGACTGCACCTTGCTCTTTATCTTACACTGCTTTTCATAATGCACTGCCAAACGGTTCATGATAAGGTCGATAGAACCCGACATCTCACCGGCTTCGATCATACTGATCATAAAGTTAGGAAACGCACCTTCTGTAGATGCCAGCGCCTTTGAAAGACTTTTACCTACCTGTACCTGTTCGTAAACCTTCAGCAGGATCTCTTTAAGCTTTTTCTTTTCCTGCTGCTGATAAAGAACGTCGAGGCATTTGATGATCGTGATACCAGAACTGAGCATTGTTGCAAATTGTTTGCACAAAATCGAAAGTTCCTTCATTTTGATCGCGTTTGCATTTGCAAGAGAGCCGGTGTCATCATCTTTGATTTCCTGCACATTAAGCACATATTCGCCTTTTTGCTTTAATGTGGCATTGAATTCTGCCAAACTTGTGGCAAATAATGTACCTTTTACATTTTTACCCTCCGCATCAACTGCGGTATACTTAAACTTTGGCATAATTTCCCCCCTCATTAGAAGATTTTATTTTTTACTCGCAATTTATCGCCTTTAGCCCAAGGCATTAATTACTGCTTTTATTTTACCATATTTTTAACAATTTGTACATATTTTTTTGTAATTTTTTTTATAAAAATTTTAAAAAAAATGCCCAAAACTTAAAATAATCGTAGTAGTTCACAAAAAATTTACACAAAATTTACATTTTATTAATTTTTGGCCACGATATTTACTATTCTGCCCGGTACATATATTTCTTTAACTATCGTTCCCGAAAGTTTTGAACCGAGTGCTTCTTTCGCAGCGGAAATAACATCATCTTTCGCAGCATCCGCAGCAACACTTATAGTTGCTTTAACTTTGCCGTTTATCTGCACTGCTATCTCGACCGTATCCTCTTTCATCTTTGATTCATCATATGACGGCCACTGCTGTCTGAATACACTTTCTTTTCCTCCGAGTGCCTGCCACATTTCCTCTGCAATATGCGGAGCAAAAGGTGCAAGAAGGATACATACGGTTTCAAGAGACTCCTTGTCAACACCGCCTGCTTCCTTTGCTGCTGCCATAAGCTTATTGGTATATTCCATAAAGCCCGAAACAACAGTATTCATTGTAAGCGCTTCAAGACGGTTTGTTATTTCGTAAACCATCTTATGACGTATTTGTTCAAGTTCCTTTGTTGCGGGTATAGTGCAGTCCTTATTATCGTCAACAAATTTCCATATCTTGTTAAGATAGCGGAAAACACCGTCTATACCGCTGTCATCCCACTCGCTGTCAAGTTCGGGAGGACCGATAAAAAGTTCATACATTCTCAAAGAGTCACAGCCGTATTTATCCACCATTTCATCGGGAGATACAACATTGCCCATACTCTTGCTCATTTTGTAAAGCTTGCCGTCATATTCACTCTTTTTACATATCATACCCTGGTTGAACAGTCTCTTGAAAGGTTCTTCAAACTCAACCGCACCTATATCATAAAGGAATTTTGTATAGAAACGCGCATAAAGCAGGTGAAGCACGGCATGCTCTATACCGCCGACATAAAGGTCAACGGGAAGCCACTTTTTAAGTGCCTCTTTTGAAGCAAGCTCCTTATCATTATGGTTGTCGCAGTAGCGCAGGAAATACCATGATGAACCTGCCCACTGAGGCATTGTATTTGTCTCGCGCTTTGCGGGACCGCCGCAGCAAGGACAAGTGGTATTTACCCATTCTTCAATGGAAGCAAGCGGAGATTCGCCCGTTTCTGTGGGCTGATAGCTCTCAACATTGGGAAGTTCAACAGGCAGTTGATCTTCGGGCACGGGAACTATACCGCATTTTTCACAGTGAACAAGCGGAATAGGCTCGCCCCAGTAGCGCTGACGCGAGAATACCCAGTCACGCAGCTTGTAGTTTACTGTCTTTTTGCCAAAGCCTTTCTCTTCAACATATTCGGGCATCTTTTTCTTGGCTTCCTCACTGTTCATACCATTGAGTTCGCCCGAATTTATCATTATACCTGCTTCGGTATATGCCTGTGTAAGCTCTTCTTCCTTGCCGTCCTTGCTTATTACCTGGATGATAGGAAGGTCAAACTTCTTTGCAAATTCAAAGTCACGGTCGTCATGTGCGGGAACACACATAATTGCACCCGTACCGTAATCGGCAAGTACGTAATCCGATATCCATATCGGCACAAGTGCGCCGTTAAGCGGGTTTATACCATATGCGCCTGTGAATACGCCCGTTTTGTCCTTATCTGTCATACGTGAGACATTGCTCTTTGTGCTCGCGGCATAGACATATTTTTCCACAGCATCTTTCTGCTCGGGTGTTGTTATCTTCTTTATGATCTCATGCTCGGGAGCAAGCACCATAAATGTTGCACCGTAAAGAGTATCGGGACGTGTGGTATATACGGTTATTTTTTCATCGCTGTCCTTGATCTTGAAATCAACTTCGGCACCGTAACTTTTGCCTATCCAATCTGTCTGCATCTTTTTTACCTTTTCGGGCCAGTCAAGATCCTGAAGGTCATTGAGCAGACGCTCTGCATATTTTGTTATACCAAGCATCCACTGACGCAGATTTTTCTTTGTCACCTGTGAACCGCAGCGGTCGCAGACGCCGTTTGTCGCTTCCTCGTTTGCAAGTACGCACTTACAGCTGGGACACCAGTTGAGCGGCATCTCCTTTTCATATGCAAGACCATGCTTGAACATCTGTACAAATATCCACTGTGTCCATTTATAGTATTTGGGATCGGTTGTATTGACCTCTCTGTCCCAATCGTAAACAGCGCTTATTTCCTTTACCTGACGTTTAATGTTTTCAATACTTTTTTTGGTTGTCTCGGCAGGATGTGTACCTGTCTTGATAGCATAATTCTCCGCGGGAAGGCCGAAAGCATCCCAACCCATGGGATGAAGTATCTCATATCCGTGAAGAATTTTGTAGCGGCTTACAACATCAGAAAGGACATATCCTCTCCAGTGACCAACGTGAAGACCGTTGCCTGACGGATAAGGGAACATATCCAGACAGTAATACTTCGGCTTGTCGGTATTTGTCGGATTTACGGGTTCCTTTTCCCATATGTCACGCCATTTTTTTTCGATCTCCTTAAAATTATAACGTGTACTCATTTTTACCTCCATATTAAAGAAACATTATTTAGCTGCTTCTGTTATTATTTCTGCATCATATAACTCGGGGTCAAGTCCCATTTCTTCCATTTCCTCGGGAGAAAGTTTCTGTCCTGTAGGCTCGCTTCCGTCTGTCGTGCCCGATTCTGCACCGCCTGACTTCTGTGCCATATACTCGTCCTCGGTTATATATTTAGACAGTTCATCCTCGGATCTTTCCTTAACGGATGTGCTGTCGATGTTGCTGAATTTACTTGCAATATTATAAGAGAAAGGAATATCACCTTCATCTGTTTTGATAACTGTATCAAGACTGAATGTGTAATCGGTAAGATTGCCCGAGGGATCGAGGTCAGCACTGATATTGGCATAGTTGATCTCAACAGTCTCGTTTTCCGAAAGCGCAAGACCCATGTAATATGACATAAAGTCTTCCATATAGCTTACCATCTTTTCATCATCAAGAATATAGATGTACTGTGTGCCGCCGTTTTTTTCTTCCATAGCAGCAGTTTTTACATGTTCTTCCGTAATATCATCAGCCACGTAATTAGCCATTGAAAGAACATAAGACTTTACCTCGTCATACTCTGCTTCGGCTTTAAGATAGATAGGTTCTTTATTATCGGAGTCCACATCGCTGTTTTGAGGTATCTCCTGATATAATGTACCATCGGAGAAGTAGCCATTCGTTTCGTTTTCTGTATTCTCCGCTTTATCCGCATCACCGTCTGTTTCGGCATTTTCACCTTTTTCGACTGTTGAAGTAGCCTTAAGATCATATTCAAGGCGCTTGCTGTCATCGGTGTTTTCCCTTTTAAGGTTAAAATGCTGCTTCATAGACCTGGTCTCGCCCTCATATGTCATTGTGAATATAAGTTCGGAATCTATCGTTGCGCTTTTCGCATCCTCGATCGCATCTATTGCTTTAAGGCAGGAGGAATAAGCATTGCCCGAATCCTCAACGCTGTTTTCGTCCGTTACTTTATCGGCAAGGTTGGTATTCTGTGAAGCATCTGCCACGGGAGCATTGTTTTTGCTGCATCCCGAAAAAGCACCTGCTGCTATACAGCCTGCCAAAAAGATGATCGCTAATTTTCTTTTCATTTTGTTTCTCCTTTATTTTTGCTTTGATTTATTTGCCTGGATCCTCATATCTTCGGCTGCCGCAAGAGTGGTTTCGGTTATTTCCGCACCACCGATAAGTCTTGCAAGTTCTTCCTTGATATCGGATTCCTTAAGCTCTTTCACATCCACAACAGTCCTGTCACCTTCAGTCTTTTTCGATATAACGAAGTGTGTATCAGCCATTGCTGCTATCTGCGGAAGGTGAGTTATACAAAGTATCTGATGATATTCGGCTATCTTTGCTATCTTATGTGCAACTCTCTGTGCGGTTCTGCCGCTGATACCCGTATCTATCTCATCAAATATGAAAGTTTCTATATTATCCACTTCCGCAAGAACAACTTTAAGCGCAAGCATAACACGGCTCATTTCGCCGCCCGATGCTATTTTGCTCAACGATTTTACATCTTCGCCGACGTTTGGTGCACAAAGGAATTCAACAAAATCCGTGCCCGTCGCATCAACTGTTTCTTTATCGGTAACACTTATCTTGAATATTGCATTTATCATGCCCAATTCTTCAAGTATCTTCTCGACCTTTTCAGCAACGCCTCCTGCAACTTCCTTACGTATCTCGCTTATTTCGGCAGCTATGCGGCGCATAACACGCTCATCGGCTTCCTTGCGCATATTGTATTCCATTATCATATCTTCGCTGTTTTTCATAAATTCCAGCTTCTCGCGCGTATCCTTTGCGTATTTGAGTATCTCGTCAATCGTCTTGCCGTATTTCTTTTTAAGGTTGTATATAACGTCAAGACGGCTTTCTATTTCATCAATATTGGCAGGTTCACCGTCAAGTGTATCCTCATAGCTGCGAAGAGAAGATATAATATCACTAAGCTGTGCAGAGATATTTTCCAACGCATCGAGCATTTCCTCTTTAGTTGCATCGACTTCTGCAAGGACGGATATATTTTTTATTGCACCAGAAATGCAGTCATCGGCATTTCCGTTTTGGTTTCTTGAAAGAAGATCAAGCGCTTCGCTTGTACTGCGTCTTATTTTTGCACTGTTGCCTGCCATAATGCGCTGTTCGTTCAGCCTTTCTTCTTCACCGATCTGGAGCTTTGCATTGTCTATCTCTTCTATCTGGAAATTATACATATCAATTTTGGCTTGTCTGTCATCATCGGAGCCGCTTATATCCTCAAGCGCCTTACAAGTCTTTTTATAGCCTTTATAGCGGTTTTCAAGCTTTTCGCGATGCTCGCCTATGCGGTCATAGCAAAGCCTGTCAAGCATTTCAAGATGTCTTGACGGATTAAGCAGCGATTGATTGTCGTGCTGACCGTGAACATCCACAAGCAGTGCGGCGATACTTTTAAGAACACCGACAGTGGAAGTCCTGCCGTTCACCTTGCAGCTCGATTTGCCTTCAAGGCTGAAACTGCGGTTGATAAGAATACAACCCTCCTCGTCTATACGGACATCAAGATCGACAAGTCCGTCTTCGGTCTCCTTATCATGCACAGAAAACACAGCCGTTACTTCCGCCGTTTCCGCGCCTGTTCTTATAAGTTCTTTATCGGCTTTTTCGCCAAGGACAAAATTAAGAGAATCTATGATTATAGATTTACCTGCGCCCGTTTCACCCGTAAGCACGTTAAAGCCTTTTTTGAAATCTATTTCAAGTTCCTCTATAACTGCCACATTTTTAATATGAAGTTTCTCCAGCATATTTTAACACCCCCGTTATATTGTTACTTCCGATTTTAAGCGGTCGATAAAAGCTATCGCCTTTTCTTCCGACTTAACAGCGCAAAAGATAGTATCGTCTCCCGCTATTGTGCCCATTATATCGTCATCCTCCATTGAATCAACAGCAGCCGCCACTGCCATAGCCATCCCCTGGAGCGTTTTGATAACAAGAATATTACCGGCATAATCAACCGATACTATTCCCTCTTTCAGCACGCGTACAAGACGTTTTGAAGTTTCTCCCCCCACGCGCTCGGTGACAGCGTATCTGAAACCGCCGTTTTGCATGCTGACTTTAGTTATTTTAAGCTCGCGTATATCCCTCGATATAGTAGCCTGTGTCACATTAAAGCCGTTTTGCGCAAGCTTTTCCGCAAGCAATTCCTGTGTATCTATTGCTTCGCTGCGTATAAGCTCAAGAATTTTGGACTGTCTTTTTATTTTCATTTAACTATCACGACCCTATCTTTTAATTATAAAATCATTATTTTTTTATGTCAAGAAAAAATTAAGAATTCCTTAATCGAATTCCTTAATGATCAAAATTAAAAATTTTTTAATGATCATACATTTAAAATAATAATACATTTAAAACATATTTGCACGGCTGTATTCAGTTTCCCATCATCTTATATCTCAAAGTATCATAGAAACTGCGGTTGCTTGTTTTTATAGTCTTTACCCCAAGCTGTGAACCCGTTATTTTGACACAGTCATATTTTTTCACGGGCACTCTTTCCGCACCGTCTACTGAAAACTGCATTTCGGTATCATCGAGGATCTTTATGGTAACACTGTCCTCACCGCTAAGGACAAACGGTCTTGAATACAGGTTGTGCGCACAGACACTGGTTACCGCCATAAGCCTTGTATCGGGCTTGAGTATCGGTCCTCCCGCCGAAAGATTATACGCCGTGGAACCCGTAGGTGTTGCCACAATAATACCATCTGCCCTGAAAACGTTTATGAAAGAATCATTTATATACATTTCAAGGTTTGCGATATTAAGGGCTTTTTCATTTGACACATACACCTCGTTAAGCGCAAGACAGCTGCATTTGACTTCATCATTGCGTATATGTTTTACATCAAGCAGCATTCTTTCCTCTACGGTGTACTTTCCGTTGATCACTGCATTTATCGCAGTTTTGGCATCGGAGCGTTCAACATCGCAAAGATAGCCCAAAGTACCGAAATTTATTCCGAGGATCGGAAGCGAATACTTTGCAGTATGTCTCGCATATCTTAAAATAGTACCGTCACCGCCGAGAACAACGATAAAATCAGCTTTTTCATAAAGTTCTTCCGAAGTTTTGCACGGAACTCCACACGATACCGCATTGGCAGTGAGTTCAGAAACAAGAGGTACGCAGCCTTTTTCTTCAAGCCATTGTATCAATTCTTTTGTATAGGCAAGCCCTATATCACGGCTTGCATTAGCTATTATTCCTATATTTTTCATTTGTTCACCCGTTTTCAGGACATTATTGCTTTTTTTATCTCCGCCTCATTATCTCTGAAAGTATTATCTCTTTCAAGCAGCATAAGATATTCCGTATTCCCGTCTCCGCCCTTTATCGGAGATACTGTGATACCGCCGCAGTAAAGGCTGTTACGGGTGCTTTCTGTCACTATGCGCTCCAACACCTTTTTATGTACTTTTTTATCACGGACTATCCCGCTTTTTGACAAATGCTCGCGTCCTGCTTCAAACTGCGGCTTCACAAGTACAACTGCCTTATTTCCGCCAAGCAGGCGGTCAATATGGGGCAATATTTTTGAAAGCGAAACAAAAGAAACATCCGTCGCTATAAAATCTGCCGTTTCGGGACATTCAAAATCCGCAATATCCGTATTTTCAAAGCTTTTTACCCTGCTGTCATTCTTCAGTTCATCAACAAGCTGCGCCGTGCCGACATCCACCGCATAAACGCATTTTGCGCCGTTTTGCAGCATACAATCGGTAAATCCGCCCGTTGAAGCCCCAATATCTATACAAACTTTGTCTTTAAGATCAAGCCCGAAAGCTTTTATTGCGCCTTCAAGTTTAAGACCTCCCCTGCCTGCATATTTCAGCACATTGTTTTCAAGTATCTCGATAATGCTGTTCTCATCGGCATTTTCGGAAGGTTTTTTAACGATTTTCCCGTTAAGCTTTACCGCGCTTTCTTTTATAAGACTTTGCGCTTTTTGCCTTGAAAAGCCGTATTTTTCTTTCAAAAGCATATCTATACGCATCATAAGCCCGTTGTTTCCTTTATCTTCTCATAAATACTTTTGCCGTCAAGACCATATTTTTCAAAAAGCTGCGTTCTTGAACCGTGTTCAACAAAACAATCGGGGAAACCGAAGCTTTGCAGCAGACAGCCCTTATTGCCCATTTTTTCAAAGGTCTGGGCAAGAACGGAACCGAAGCCGCCGCGCAGTACATTATCTTCTATTGTAAATACATATTTATAGTTTTTATAAAGATCTTCAGCCATTTTAATATCAACGGGAGAAGAAAACCTTGCATTTATAAGCGTTGGCTCAATGCCTTCGGCTTTAAGCATATCATAAGCAGCGGCAGCTTCCTCAACAGCCGCGCCGAAACTTACTAAAGCAATATCTTTGCCCTTGAAGATCGTCTCACTTTTACCGTATTCCACAGGTGAACAAATGTCTGTATATATCTCCGATGCTTTGCCTCGCGGATATCTTATTGCTATCGGGCGTTTTGCATTTACCGCGAATTCAAGCATATCTTCAAGCTCTTTGCGGTTTTTGGGCGCCATTACTGTCATATTCGGTATAGTATTCAAAAAAGATATATCGAATATACCCTGATGAGTCTCTCCGTCATCACCTACAATACCTGCCCTGTCTATTGCAAGGATAACAGGCAGTTCCTGTATACAAATATCGTGGATAAGCTGATCATAGCCTCGCTGCAAAAATGTGGAGTATACCGCAAATACAGGCAGACAGCCGCCTTTTGCAAGACCGCCGCAGAACGTGACTGCGTGTTCTTCCGCTATGCCGACATCAAAAAAACGTTTTGGGTATTCTGCCGCAAATTGGTCAAGACCCGTGCCCGAAGGCATAGCCGCCGTTACCGCACAGATCTCCTTATGCTTTGCGGCAAGCTGTACAAGCTTTTTTCCAAAAACCTTTGAATAGGTCATGGCACTGTTTTTTACAAGCAATTCTCCTGTTTTCGGATCAAATTTGCCGATACCGTGGAACTTGCTCGGGTTTTCTTCCGCAGGCGCGTATCCCTTGCCTTTTTTGGTAACAACGTGCAGCAAAACAGGCTCGTCTATCTTTTTTATCTGATTTATCAGCTGTACCATCAGTTTTATATCATGTCCGTCAACAGGACCGACATAAGTCATGCCAAGCTGTTCAAACATAACATTCGGCAGAATGGTATGCTTGATACCTTCTTTTGTTCGCCCGATAAAGTTTGACATACCGCTGCCTATTACGGGAACTTTGCTAAGCGTTTTCTTAACATCGTTCTTTGCCGACATATACTTCGGGGCAATGCGCAATTGGGTAAGATAATTGCTCATTGCTCCGACATTTGCGGATATGGACATCTGATTGTCGTTGAGGACCACAAGCATTTTTGTTTTGAGCTGACCTGCGTTATTGAGAGCCTCATAAACCATACCGCCCGACATTGCTCCGTCACCGAGCACAGCCACGACATTATAGCTTTCACCGCGCATATCGCGTGCATTTGCAATACCGAGCGCAGCCGATACCGACGTAGAACTGTGCCCTGCCGTAAACGCATCATACTCACTTTCCGACGGGCGCGGAAAACCGCTCATGCCGCCAAAACGGCGCAAAGTTTTAAAACCTTCTTTTCTGCCTGTCAGCAATTTATGTACATAAGCCTGATGTCCCACATCCCAAACAAACTTGTCGCGCGGGCAATTGAAACAGTAATGAAGTGCAAGTGTAAGCTCGACAACGCCGAGATTTGACGAAAGATGTCCGCCCGTCTGTGCCACGCTGTTTACAAGAAATTCGCGTATTTCATCCGCAAGCAGTCCAAGTTGTTTAAGATCAAGTTTTTTCAGGTCTTTGGGAGAATTAATTTTATCAAGATATCCCATGGAATATCCCTCTTTTCCTAATTTATTCTATCTTAAAAATATCATAATAAATTCATTGCCACCGATAAAACAATACCCAGCGCCGCGCCTGCCGCAACTTCCACAGGGGTGTGTCCGAGAAGTTCTTTCAGATTTTCGTCCATACGGAAACCGTAGTTTTCGAGTATGTCGGCAATATCATTTATGACCGCAGCTTGTTTGCCTGCCGCGCGTCTTACACCTGCGGCATCGTACATGACCACCATACAAAGAACGAAGGTTATCGCAAACTGCGAACTGTCAAATCCCTGTGTAAGCCCTATCGAAGTTGCAAGGCTTGTCACAAAAGAGCTGTGAGAACTCGGCATACCGCCCGATGATGTAATAAGTTTCCAATCAAGCGACTTTGTACGTATAAGGTCGATTATTATTTTTATTATCTGCGCTATAAGCCATGCAAGCGCCGAAATGCCGATTATTTTATTACTGAAAAACTGCTGTAAATAAACCATAAAAATATACCTATTTTATTCTGTCGGTCAGGCTTGCGATATAGTCATACAGAGGTTTTGCCGCCTCGCCGAGTTTTTTTGTGTTTTCAAGTGCGGAATTTGTTATTCGCAGATATTCCTGCTGTGCCTTTTCAAGACCGTAAAGAGAAACATATGTCACCTTTTCGTTCTTTTCATCGCTTAATATCGGTTTGCCGAGCACTTCCGCCGTGCTTGTCACGTCAAGTATATCATCCTTTATCTGAAATGCAAGACCGACATCCTCGCCAATGCTTTCCAAAAGATTTACGGTATCCTCATCTGCGCCGCCTATAATACCTCCCGCCATAAGTGCAGCCTTGATAAGACCTCCTGTTTTGTTGCGGTGTATATATTCAAGCGTTTCGGCGCTTATTTTCTTGCCCTCGCTGTCAACGTCAACGACCTGACCCACAAGCATTCCCTTTGTACCGCTCAATTGTGCTATCACTTTCATCGCTTTGACATATTTTTTGTCAAAATCTTCGCTTGCCTTATCAAGCATAGTCTCAAAAGCGTAGCCCAGGAGACAGTCGCCTGCAAGAATAGCCGTGGCCTCGTCAAACTGTTTATGACAGGTAGGTCTGCCCCTGCGAAGATCGTCATTATCCATAGCAGGCAGATCATCATGTATAAGCGAATAAGTATGTATCATTTCCATAGCACAGGCAAAGGGCATTGCATCCTCGTCTTTGCCGCCTGCCGCACGGCACGCAAGCAAAACAAGTACAGGGCGCAGTCTTTTGCCGCCTGCCATAACGCTGTAACCCATAGCCTCATATATTTTTTCGGGATATCTCGGTTCAAGATAATCCGAAAGCGCCTTGTTTATATTCTCAATAAGCGTTTTTGTATCACTCAAATCACTCACTCCTCGGTATCAAAATCTATCATTTTAAAAACGCCGTCGGCAGTCTCTTTAAGTTCGGTGACTTCTTGACGCGCCTTTGTAAGCTTTTTTGCGCATTCTGCAGAAAGCGCAACACCTTCTTTATAAAGCTTTACGCTCTCTTCAAGACCCGTTTCGCTGCTGTCCATAAGCGCCGCTATCTCTTCAAGCCTTGCAAGTGCTTCTTCAAAACTCTGTTTTTTAGCTGCCATATTTTCCTCCGCGCTCTATTGCCTTAACTTCGGCACTTATCCTGCCGCCTTTGGCTTCAAGAGCAATAACATCATCAACTTTTACATCATCTATATTTGTTATAAGCTTATCTTCTTTGTCAAAAGCAAGCATATAACCCCTTTTCACAACATTCAGCGGTGAAAGGCTTTCTACGGCAAAAAAGCTTTTTTCAAAGCGTGCGCTTTTCAGTTCCATATCACCGACAGTTTTTTTCTCTATGTTTTCAAGCATATTTTCAAGATATAGCTGCAAATTGTATATCCTGTCAAGCGGACGTCGCATGCCCGGTCTGCTCATTGCATGAGAAAGCCGCATTTCGGCATTGGAAAGTCTGCCCGCCATTGCATTGTTTATCCTTTCATATGCTGTCTTATTGCGCTTATCCAAAGGCTGCGATGCAGGAACCGCTATTTCGGCAGCATTTGACGGAGTAGCTGCTCTCATATCCGCAACAAAATCGGCAATGGTGAAATCGACCTCATGACCGACCGCAGATATAACGGGAATATCCGAGGCAAAGATCGCTCTTGCAACTATTTCTTCGTTAAACGCCCATAAATCTTCTGCCGAACCGCCGCCGCGGCCGACAATTATTGTATCTGCGCCGCCCCAACGGTTGACCTTTTCAATGCCGCGTGCTATATCCGCCGCTGCATTTTCGCCCTGTACAAGCACGGGAACTATAACAAGCCTTACAGACGGATTTCTGTGCCGTGCAACTTTTATAATATCGCGCACAGCTGCACCCGTGGGGCTTGTTATGACCGCTACAGTCTCGGGAAATTCGGGTATGGGCTTTTTGAAAGCCATATCAAACAGGCCTTCCGCCTGCAATTTAGCTTTAAGCTGTTCAAAAGCTATATGGAGCATACCCATGCCCTGCGGCTGCATATAGCTTACATAAAGCTGATATCTTCCCGTTTTTTCATAGAGCGACACCCTGCCCCTCACAAGCACGCCCATGCCGTTTTCAGGCACGAACGAAAGACCGAAAGCATCACTGCGGAACATAACACAGTCAACGCTGCCTGTTTTATCCTTTAAACTGAAATAAAGATGTCCGCTTGAATGTGGTTTGAAATTGGATATTTCGCCTTCGATATACAAATCGGAAAGAAAAACATCATTTTCAAATACTCTTTTTATGTAACCGTTTATCTGTGAGACCGTGTATACATTAACCTGCATTTTCCACCTTTTTTATCACATTTCCCAAAACACCGTTTATAAACTTCGGTGCTTTGTCCTCACTGAACATGGCTGCAAGCTGCACAGCCTCGCTCGCAGCTACCGCATTAGGGATATCATCCGAAAAAGCTATCTCATATACAGCTATTCGCAGTATTGAAAGATCGACCTTTGACAGACGTTCTATATCCCAGTTTTCAAGCTCGGAGGATATTATTTCATCTATCTTTTCCTTATTATCCGTAATGCCCTTTGCTTCTTCAAGTATAAATTTTTTATCGGCATTGTGCATAGTACGCAGTTTTTTTATTCTGTCGTCATCCATTTTTACAAGCTTTTCGTCACTTACATAATCGTCCGAAACATCTTCCGTAAACCTGTATTCTTCATCATAAGCTGCGCTTATCTGCTCGATAGCCGTATCAACATCGAATTCCGCCTGAAATATAATATTAAGAATATGTTTCCTTGCCGTTTTTCTGCTCATTTCTGTTCTCCTTATTCCGCAGCCGGTGCGGCATCACCGAACTCAATATCCGCAATAATGATGTTTATCACGTTAGTTTTAAGCCCTGTCATGGTCTCGACCGCATCTTTTATATTATTCTGCACTTTTTGTGCAACTTCGCGCAATTTATAGTTATAAAGAGCCATGATACTGACATTGAAATTCACCTCATTATCGGTTATATCCAGTTCAATACCTTTGGTTTTGCTCTGTTTTTTACCGAATAAAAGACCGCTTGTTATCGGCACGAGTTTTGCAACACCATCTACTTCTTTAGCGGCTGTTGCAGCTATGACCGCAATAACTTCTTCCGATATTTGTACAGCACCCTTTTTTTCGTTTTTTTCGGTTTCCATAAGTCAAACCTCCCTTATTTATATTAATGCACATAATTATTCTATCTTATAGTATAGCATAAAAAAATTATGTTGTAAATGTTTTTATTTTTTTGAGTTTTATATTATTTTATTATTATCCATATCAAAAAAAGCACCGCAAACGCGATGCTTTTTAATAGTATCAAAAAATTATTTTTTCTTTTTTCTACCAAAAATGCCTTCTTTTTCTTTTTTGACAAATTCAGGGTTATCAAATTCTTTAAGAAGGTCTTTTTGTTTTTCGGTGAGTTTTGTAGGGATGGAAACTTTGAAAGTGATCACCATATTACCGCGTTCTTTGGGATTTCTGACATAGAATACGCCTTTATTACGCAGTGTAACTTTCTGTTCGGGCTGTGTGCCGGGCTTGACAGTATATTTTTCATAGCCTTCAAGAGTGGGAATAGTTATCTCTGCACCCAAAGCCGCCTGTGTCATTGTAACAGGAACATCAAGGTATATGTCGTTACCGTCGCGCACAAACTGCTTATGCGGCATTACACGTATCTCTATGTAAAGATTTCCCGGAGCGCCGCCGTTTATGCCTGCTTCGCCCTGTCCCGATTTCCTTATGGACTGACCGTGGTTTATACCCTTTGGAATATCGACTTTTATCTTTTTATTTACTCTTACCCTACCCTGACCGCTGCATTTGGGACACTTTTCTTTGATGATCTTGCCCTTGCCGCCGCATGCCGAACAGGTAGTCACAGACTGCATAGAACCGAGGACCGTCTGACGGATAACCACTTCTTTACCCGAACCTTTACAGCGTGAACAGGTCTCTACTTTTGAACCCGGTTTAGCACCCGTTCCGTGACAGTTATCGCAGGTGTCCGTTACATTAAAACTTATCTCCTTTGAGCAGCCAAACACCGCTTCCTCAAAAGCCAAAGTAAGGCCAACCTGAATATCACTGCCGTTTACGGGACCGTTGCGCCGTCTGCCGCCTCCGCCAAACGCATCGCTAAAGCCGCCTGCGCCGCCGAAGAAGCTTTCAAATATGTCGCCCATATCAAAGCCGCCGAAACCGCCAAAACCACCTGCACCGCCTGCGCCGCCCATGCCGCCCTGTTCAAAGGCTGCATGACCGTATTGATCATATGCCGCGCGCTTTTGGCTGTCGCTTAATACTTCATACGCTTCGCCGACTTCTTTGAATTTTTCTTCTGCTTCTTTATCACCCGGGTTGGCATCCGGATGATATTTTTTTGCCATTTTTCTGTATGCTTTTTTTATCTCGTCGTCGCTTGCACCTTTACTAACGCCCAAAACTTCGTAATAGTCGCGTTTAGCCAATATATTCACCTGCTTTCTCTATCGCGTAACGAAGCGCACGAATGTGCGCTCCGTTTAAAATGACATCAACCGTCTATGATCTCATCATCGCTGCCGTTTGATGCACCGCCCATATTATTGGGGTCGATGCCTGCCTGCTGTGCAGCCTGATACATTTTTGTCGAGAATTCCTGAACGGTCTTGTTAAGGGTCTCTGTTGCATTTTTAAGTGTTGTAACATCGGTCTCGCTCATAGTTTCGGCTGTAAGACCTTCGTTAACTGTCTTGAGGTTAGCAAGTTCACCCTCGATCTTTGTCTTTTCATCCGCAGGAAGTTTGTCGCCAAGTTCGTTGATAAGTTTTTCTGTCTGGAAGATAAGGCTGTCTGCCTCATTCTTTGTATCAACAGCTTCCTTGCGCTTCTTATCCTGCTCTGCATAACGCTCTGCATCCTTAACAGCCCTGTCTATCTCGTCGTCGCTCAGGTTTGTGCTTGAAGTGATAGTGATGTCCTGCTCCTTGCCTGTACCAAGATCTTTTGCACTAACCTTTGTGATACCGTTAGCATCAATATCAAAGCTTACTTCGATCTGAGGTATACCTCTTGGAGCGGGAGCAATGCCATCAAGACGGAACATACCGAGACTCTTGTTATCTTTTGCAAGAGGTCTTTCACCCTGAACAACATTGATATCAACAGCAGTCTGATTATCTGCATAAGTTGAGAATATCTGCTTTTTGTTTGTAGGTATGGTTGTATTTCTGGGGATAAGCACTGTTGCTACACCGCCTGCTGTCTCGATACCGAGGGAAAGCGGAGTTACATCAAGCAGAAGGATGCTGCCTGCACCTTCATCACCTGCAAGCTTGCCGCCCTGGATCGATGCACCCAAAGCAACACATTCATCGGGATTGATACCCTTGAAAGGTTCTTTGCCCGTGATCTTCTGTACTTCGGTCTGAACTGCGGGAATTCTTGTTGAACCGCCTACAAGGAGAACTTTGTCAAGCTCGCTTGCCGTAAGGTCTGCTTCTTTAAGAGCATCCTGTACAGGTCCTATTGTTGCGGCAACAAGGTCTGCCGTAAGTTCGTCAAATTTAGCTCTTGTAAGTGTTACATCAAGATGCTTTGGGCCTTCCTGATTCATTGTGAGGTAAGGAAGATTGATATTTGTTGTTGTTGCGGATGAAAGCTCTTTTTTAGCCTTTTCAGCCGCTTCTTTAAGTCTCTGCATAGCAAGTTTGTCGCCTGTGATGTCGATTCCCTCTTTAGCCTTGAATTCACTTGCAAGGTAATTGATAACTCTCTGGTCGAAATCATCACCGCCGAGGTGGTTATTACCGCTTGTTGCAAGAACTTCGATAACGCCGTCGCCGATCTCAATGATCGAAACA
>ODAI011543281.1_pt1 | contig 27351 bp, 29 predicted proteins | sample 1539321 | NCBI WGS metagenome assembly ODAI01 (sample SAMN02144231, study PRJEB22623) | gut metagenome | biome: sheep rumen | host: Ovis aries | place: New Zealand
AGAAACCTCCGTAGATTATAGTTGTTTTTCATCCTGCCAAGATGAACACTCTAATCATACATCAGAGGTTTCTTTTATTCTATTGGCGTTATTTCTGAATTACAGGAATGCTCCAAAAATGAATATTGGCTACCTGTAAATCGGTTGAACAATTCCTGTTCCAAAAAATCTCTTCTTATTTCTTCCTGCAGTTTTTTGCTCACAAACACTTGATGAATTGCCTCAATTATGCCGCCAATATCCAAGTGACTAATTGACTTTTTTACCATATCTGGATTCATAGATAGACCTCCTGCCACAGTTCCACCAGTCACTGCCGCTAGGTTAATGAATTCAGCTATGACATCAGAAGTTGCAACAACTTTCCTTGTCCTTACAGCATATAGTCTACGGCTTTCATCCTTCTTCTCGTTATAACAAAAGCCATGCAACGTACCAACTATCGTGTTAATAATTAATGTAATTATAAAATTCAGTGCAATGCCCTTTGTGGCGCCCTTTATAACATCTTCTAACTCTTTACTATTCCATTTACAATCTAGCAGTCTTTGTTGCATGTCTGCTGACAATAATGGGATCGGCAATCCGGTTTTTGTATACTTATCTGACTGCAAATGCAGATTCTCTTTTATTAATGCTGTCACAATACGTTCCCGATCGTCCATTGTTGATTCAATCACATCATTGATCATAAGAGGAATTGAATAAATCGGTTTCTTTACGACCATTTGTATTCTTCCAGATAATAACTCCACTTTCCTTGTAGTCAAAAAAGAATCATGAAATGTGATAGATCTAGTCATAATATTAGCTGTTCCAATAACTTGCCCAATTATTGGATCATGTCCAAGTGTTGCGGCATGATGATTCATACTATATATTTGTTTTCCATATTCAGTCACTCCGGGAATTACTATATCTTCAGTTCCTTTCATAGCATCGTACGGAACAGGCAAAAGCATAATGTTCCTATTATCTGGGAAACCTTGACCCTCTCTCTCTGCTTTACTATTATCTATTTGTTTACTCGTTGCGGTTTTATCCTTTTTCCCTTCTATAGCACTACTCTTTCTGTCTGATATAGTTGGAGTAAGAGTATCAATATCAAGTGTCGGTATCAAAATCCACCTTGCACATTGTATTGCTACTGCTCCCCAAAGAAATGCCATATCCTTAAGGTTATTTATTCCGGTTTTCTCCACAAACTGCTTATCTATGTCGGAAATGATAATATTAGCATTATGCAGGTCATCTAGCTTCTGCTTTGCATTATCATTCACTTCATCTACTGCACTAGAGAGTTTCACAATGTTGTCCGAAAACTTCTTCTCGCCCTTATTATACTCGTCTTTAATATTCTGATATTTGTCAATCATTGACACATCCTTGTCTTATTGAATATTTTCTATTTTTCTCCGTATTTTAAACCCGTCGATTTGCTCCATTTCATAAATAGGTATTCCTAAAGCTTTGACCTTACATATAAAACTAGCGTTTTTATTCTTATCAAACATTAATCCAAGAATAATGCTCCTTACTTTCGCACTAACCATAATATGTTCTTCCTTAAGATCGTCAGAGATAATTATATATCGATACTCTTTTTCATACTCCCAATCTTTTGACTTAAAGGAAAGTAATATAGCAGGATTTTTCAGTATTTCACTTGGTAACATTTCATTTATGCTTGACACATAATTAATTCTATAAACATTATTGCTTTGATCCATCAAACTTTTGGTTTCATACTCAATACATAATCCTTTATGTGCATCAGAATAATGAGACCACATAAGAATTGAATTACTATCTTTGCTTAAGCATCCTACATACATTTTCTCCAATTGTTTCTTAATATAGGTTTCCTCATGCTTAGAATACGAAGAATTTGATGACTCTTTAATAATAGGATTAAGTATATGGTTTAACTCCTTTCCTATATCTTCATGAATCAAATCTCCGTTTATGGTGTAATATGCATATTTTATCGCATTTACACCTTCAAAAGGATCATTCATTTTCAGAGGTTTGCTAAAAGACATACACCCGAGTAAAACACTTTCCTTTACATAATCTTCAACAATTCCATCTTTGGTACCACAATACTTATATAGAACCTCTGGTATAATACTATTGTCCATGTATTTCCCATCCCTATAATCAACAGCCATTTTTCTGTTGATAGTCCCTACTTAATCTCCGTTACCTTATCTCCCTGCATCCTGAACCACATATCAATACCATCACCAAACACCTCGGCCTGTATGATATATTTCCCATCATCCTCGCTAATTATCTTGGCTGTCGGGAGGCGATCGAGAACTGCTTCAACAGAGTATCCGGAATACTCGAATTTCACTCTGCGAAGCTTACCGCCAAACATGAACTGTATTCGCTTACGGTACTCACCTTCTTCAAATTTGCCCTTATATGGAGCCTCGAAGTGTTGTTTTGTAACCCTAAGGTTCTCTATCCTATCTATTCGGTATATGGTCGGATAAGCATCAAACGGATCAGCAAAGGCCGTCTTCTTATCAATATCCCTTAATCTCCCCGCTAGGTAGAAATAGTACTCCGAGAACATAATTGCAAGCGGTTCTACGCTCCTGTGCTTAACGGACGTTCCCTGAATGCCCTTATAGTCATATTCAATCACAAGGTGAGACTCTATCGCATTTCCCAGTTCCATCATCTTATCAAGGAAATGATGCTTAGAATGAGTCTCCTGATAATGATGCATCTCATTAAGCAGAAGATCGTTCACAAGCTTCTGGTTTTTCTTGGGAACACAGCAGTCTATCAGCTTGTTGATGATATTATTCATCTCTACCTTGGAAAATGCCCGACTGGCGAGCAGGATCTTGCAGGTTGCAAGGATCTCATCATTAGATAACTTGAGATTATCGGGCTGTTCTATGACATAGCCCTTCCGCTGACGATCATACACAAGATCATTGGGGATACCGTCAGTAGCTGCCTGGTTGTCCAGAAATATGCGTATCTCTTCGATATCTCTCTGAATACTCTTCTCAGACACACCAAAGCGCTCAGCCTCTTCACTCTTGCTGATCACACGGCCGTTCATAAGTCGTGAGTATATAGATAGTGTACGATTGCTCTTGCCTTCCTTATCCTCTATCACGCTGTTACCCCCATATAATGCTATTATACTACCAAATCCGCTTATATACTACGCTTTCTTGGCCTTCAGTATATCAAAAGAGATGGACAGTTATTGTCCATCTCCAAGAAAAATACATAAATTTCTCAAGCATCCTTTTACGATGTCTTATCTTTGTTTACAGTTATCCACCGTTCTTCCAAAAATGGTTTTATAATCTCTAAAATATATTCAGCTTTTTCTATTTGATCTATAGCTTCATCTTTAGTGACTATATAGAAGTCTTTATAATCAGCCTTTTCTCTAAGTCTATAAATCAAATCAATCTTTCTAGAAATGTCCTTATCAAAAATACCTTCCTTAACATAATTCTTATTAAAATACGCGATTATTCCGGAATGTTTACTTGAATCAAAACCACTTAATGCTGTAACCGCCCTTAAAGAATGAAATACTGCATAATAAGAACGATTTACTGATGCTTTAAATTTCCCATTTTCTAATAAGACTTTTGCCGAATCAAGTTCGTCTTTTGCTGTTGAAAACCTGTATTTTGATAAATCAACTACGCTGTTGTCCATAAAGTTATCCCCTCTCTTTTTACATTAATATAAAATGGAGAAATACTACCCCATTCATCAAATGAATTCTTGTCAATATCTACAACTGAAAACACCGTATCATATTGTAAATTAAGATCAACAATTACATTTGATAATCTATCCTGTATTGATTTATCCAACTCCCTATTAACTATTACTGCAATGTCCACATCAGAATCCGGTAGATTAGTGCCTTTTGCCACAGATCCATATACTATAATACTTAACACATTGGTTTCTAAAACACTAAGCAGACTTCTTACAAGTTCATTTGAAAAATCTTCAATTCTAATCATTGCCTATATCTCCTTACTTCCTTCTTCCTTATCCCTAAATCCAAGATTACTAATCTAAATATTAGCTATGCTTTGTTCTACCGCATTTACTCCAACTATACACTCATTATCACCAAATAAGGAAGGTTTATAATTGACCACAATATCAGTTTTTTTCTTTTTGTATTTGCAAAGCATTCTCATATGCATCAGGCAAAATTCCCTTCTGGTTCCATTCCATCAATAGTTGTGAAAGCATTCTATCCGTATAAATAATTGTTGTTTTCCATGGAACCGACTTGTATTCCTCATAATTTTTTAACACTTCATTTGCTATATGTTCAGGAGTAGCATGTGTTGCTTCGATTATAAAATTATAATTATTCATATCAAAAAAATTTACATTATATAATTCCTTAAAACGATGCGCTTCAAGCTTACTTCTTTTAAGTATTGAATCTTTCGCTTCGTCTACAGAATTATAGCTTTCTGCCTTTCTAGAATTATCCGCATATACTCTTCTAGCAGCTTCATTTATATCCGAAAGCAAAAATACTTTGAAGGAATCATCAATAAAATACCACCCCATTCTACAATCAAACACTGCGTTCTCTTTTTCTCTTCCAAGTATTGCTGTTCTTGAGTCTATCTTATGGTCAATTGCCGGATCTGATTCAGCAACTTTATTTAATTCCGTTACAGTAATACCCATCTCATTTGCAAGACCTCTAAAAATAGAACCGGCCGTGATTACTTCCATCTTCTTCTTTTCTAGTTCTTTACATACAGTGGATTTTCCCGCACCAAGAGTTCCTGTTATAGTAATATTCATAGCCTAATCCTTAATCATTAAATCAAGCTTATCAAAATATCTGTTAAATCTATCTAAACTCATCATGACTACATCCTGATGATTACTTCTCGTATTTGTAACTCTGATCCTCATGTTTTAATCATCGTATATGTCGCGTCTATGTCCAATACTGATCATTATCAAAACCAATTCATTGTCGTTGATCTCACATAACAATCTGTAATTGCCTATTCTATATCTCCATTGCCCCGATCTGTTAGATACAAGGCCTTTTCCGTGAATACGCGGATCAGAACAGTCCTTTAAATTCTTATCAATCCAGGACTTAATGATCTTCTGTGTATGCTTATCAAGTTTCTTGAAAGCCTTATCAAATTTAGCTGTTGTAATCACTCTATATATCATAAACCAAGTTCTTCCCAGAGTTCTTCAATCGGTCTTGTCTTTAATGTTCCGGCTGCTTTCTCAGCCTCATACTCTGCAAAGACCTTAAGATCGTATTCATCCTCAATCCTTTCAATCATAGTCTTTCTTATCGCATCCGATACCGACCAGTTATTTATGGCTGCATAAGACTTGATTGCTCTCAATTCTTCTTCAGGTACTCTTAAACTTATTGTTGACATGCAACATTCCTCCTTTATGTAATACCATCGTATTACATTTTGTCGGATATGTCAATAAAATCCGTCGTCGGATTTTTTCAAAAATGTAGGTCCCGGAAAGTAGAAGTTCCGGAGCCTACGGGAAAGGATATAAAAGGTAATAGCTCATTTATCCCAATCAATCCCAAATCTATCAATTATCAATTTGAAATCTTCAAGATCATGAGGATTGATTGAATACTTAATCTCACCGTCTTTATTAAACCCAATTCCAACATGAAGTAACTCATGAAATAACAGGTTCCTAAGCTGATCATCGGTAAAGCTAATAACATTGTGCTCATATACTGTGACAGTAAAATCCGCATGGAACAGACTCAACCATAGGAAGATATCTCAATACTGCAATGAATCTTTCCATGTCTCTCGTCTTTCCTTTCCAAACAAAAAAGGAGACTGATAAAAATCAATCTCCTTAAGTAACAAAACATATCCTTTCATTAAAACAATATAATGGAAAATACTTTCCATTAATTCACCATTTGCCAAACAATAACTCTTAATTTTCCATATTTTGCGTATTTTTTACTCTTTTTGAAATGGTTATCAAAATCAGATATACATCCCGTATCCCACATCTTCGGCCTTGTCGATATCTACATCTTCACCAATCTTAGCAACATCATACGGTGTTGACTGGTACACGTAGTAATTCAGCCAGTTCGTATAGAATAACTGTCCGGCAGACCTCCAGTTGACCACGGGATTCTTGGAAGGATCATCGCCCGGGAAGTAATTCTCCGGGATATCCGGCTCCATACCCTTACCTAAGTCTCTGTGATACTCATCCGATAAGGTGTTCGCATCGTACTCCAGATGACAGAATACGAAGAACATCTTAGAATCCTCTGTTTTTAAGATAGTGATACCTGCATCATCCGAATCAGCCATTATCTCAAGATTCTTAATGGGCTCTACATCGCTCTTATCCACATATATCTCGCGCGAATGAGGCGCATAGAAGACATCATCAAAGCCGCGAAACAGTGGCGATGTGGGCTTGAGCACCCTGTGCGCATAGATGCCCGAGAGCTTCTTATCATAGAACTTATGATGGATACCGAAGTGATGATACAGCCCCGCATATGCGCCCCAGCAGAGGAAGAAAGTGCAGTGTACATGTATCTTGGCCCAATCCATTATGGTACACAGCTCCTTCCAGTAGGTAACATCCTCATATTCAACATACGCAAGAGGTGCACCCGTTATGATCATCCCATCGAACTTCCGGTCCTTGATACTGTCAAATGTCGTATAGAACGACTCAAGATGGCTGGTATCCACATGTGTAGGCGTATAGCTTGCGGTCTGTAAAAGCTCCACATTGCACTGCAACGGACTGTTAGAGAGCTTACGAAGTATCTGAGTCTCCGTCACCTCTTTATTGGGCATAAGATTAAGTATGAGCACATTAAGCGGACGGATGTCCTGATGCATGGCACGGAACTCCGTCATGACGAATATATTCTCTTCTTCAAGTATCGCCTGCGCCGGCAGCGAATCTTTGATCCTTATTGGCATATCTGTATTCTGTCAAATAATAAGGCAGCCAAATGTCCTCTTCCTTGACAATCTCCTCTCTTAAGCGACCGCCTGCGGTTCGCTTTTCTATCATGTACATCAATTCGGCTCTTCACCGAGGTATTTTTTCATAAATTCTTCTTCAGAAATTATATCTACATTTAACTCTTTGGCTTTTTTGTTCTTGGACGAATTCGAATTTACATCATTGTTGATAAGCGCTTCCGTATTCTTGCTCACACTTCCGGCAACCTTGCCTCCAAGCCCTTCTATTATACTCTTAAGCTCGTCCCTGTTGGTATAATTATTAAGGCTTCCGGTGATCACAAAGGTCTTGCCCGATATCATCTCATTGCTATGGTCTATCGTCTCGGCTTCGAGCTTAAGCTCTCCCACCAGATCATCTACAAGCCTTCTGTTAGCTTCATCGGACATATACTCTGCTATCGCATTCGCAAGCACATCTCCTATTCCTTCTATCTCGTTAAGCTCATCTGTTGACGCAGCCTTTATCCTGTCTATATCATAATCATAATATCTGCACAGCATCCTTGCATTGGCTACACCTATCCCCGGTATCCCCAGTCCGTACAGAAGCCTTGCGAGATTACTCTTCCTCGACTCCTCGACCGCCGTTATCAGATTATCATACGACTTTTGTCCGAAGCCATCCATCTCCACGATCTTAGATTCATATCTGTCCATATGGTAGATATCCTTAAGATCTCTTATTATTCCGGCCGCTATGAACTTCTCAAGCGTCGCCTCGCTCATTCCGTCTATATTCATCGCATCCCTGCTTACAAAAAGCGCAAAAGACTTAAGCTTCTTGGCAGGGCAATCGGCATTGGTACAATATAACGATTCCGCCTCGGCGATCCTTTTAATCTCAGTCCTTCCACCGCAGCACGGACATTCATCCGGTATCACAAGCGAATTGCTTTTTGTCAGATTCTCCGCTATCTGCGGGATGATCATATTGGCTTTATAGACCGTGATCTTGTCTCCTATGCCAAGCTTAAGCTCCTTTACTATACTTATATTATGTACGCTTGCCCGGCTTACCGTTGTCCCTTCAAGCTCCACCGGATCGAATACAGCCACGGGATTGATAAGTCCGGTTCTGCTGGGGCTCCATTCGATCTTCTTAAGGGTTGTCTCCTTTATCTCATCCTGCCATTTAAAGGCAATGGAATCTCTGGGGAACTTGGCTGTCCTCCCAAGGCTCCTTCCGTACTCTATATCGTCATATATAAGCACAAGCCCGTCAGACGGCTCATCAGTCTCCTCTATCCTTGCGGCATAATCCTCTATGGTATCAAGGATATTGTCCTTATTAACTCTCTTGTATCCGACTACGTCAAACCCCAATTCCTTAAGATATATATACTGCTCTTCTCTGGATGTGAAGGTCCTTTCACCGGTCTCTACCAGACTAAAGGCATAGAAGTATACATTTCTCTTGGCTGTCACCTCGTTATTGAGCTGTCTTACAGATCCCGAACAGAGATTTCTCGGATTCTTATATTTTGCATCCACATCCTCTATCTCTTCGTTGATCTTATTAAAATCCGAATACCTGATTATGGCTTCACCCCTTAGAATAACCCTGCTCCTGTCGGATATCCTGTGGGGTATATTCTTAAAAACTCTGGCATTGGCAGTGATAACCTCCCCGATCTCTCCGTTGCCGCGGGTCACAGCCTTAACAAGCACACCATCCTCATATGTAAGTACTATGGTAAGTCCGTCAAGCTTCCAGCTTAGCATTCCCTCCATATCCCCAAGCCAGGCCTTAAGCTCCTCCCTGTCCTTGGTCTTATTAAGGGATAGCATCGGGGTTGCATGTCTTTCTTTGGGCAGCTCATCCACGGACTCAAAGCCCACGTTGACCGTAGGTGAATCCGACATGGTGATGCCGGTCTCTTCTTCAAGCTTAACAAGCTCATCATACAGGGCATCATACTCATAATTACTCATGATCTCCCTGTCCTCAGCGTAATAAGCCTTGGAAGCCTCATTCAGTTTGTCTATCAGCTTACGCATTCTCTCCATGATACATACCCTTCGCTAAGCGTCCATAGTACTTAGCCGATACCATATAATTAATTCATGAATTAACTTTACTGACGAATTCCCGCAATATTATAGAGTTCTCTCATCTCTTTGGCGGTCAGTTCTCTGTACTCCCCCGATGTCAGGTTACCAAGCTCTACGGAAGCCACTCTTATCCTTGTAAGCTTCTCCACCTTAAGACCCAATGTCTCACACATCCTCCGTATCTGCCTGTTAAGACCCTGAGTGATGATGATAGAGAACTTATGATCGCTTATTATTCTAACCTTGCACGGTTTAGTTACTGTATTAAGTTCCTTAAGGAATATCCCCTTTTCAAGCCGTTCTGCTGTCTCTTCATCAATCTTCCTGTCGACCTTTACCACATATTCCTTCTCATGCCCGTTTGCTCCCCGCATAAGGGCATCTATGAGTTCTCCGTCATTAGTCAGCAGCAGAAGGCCGTTGCTGTCCTTATCAAGCCTTCCGGCATATGTAAGTCTGATGGGATAATCTATTACATCCTTAAGAGAGAGCTCTGCGTGCTCGTCCTTCTCCGTACAGGTGACTCCTACCGGCTTATTATAGGCAAGCACTACCTTATCCTTTACCGGATATATCACCTCATCATCAAATTCCACCTTGTCCTTTGGCATGACCTTTTGTCCCGTACCGGATACTATGCCGTTGACCTTTATCCTGCCCTCAGCGATTAACCTGTCAGCCTCTCTCCTTGAGCATATGCCGCAATTTGCAATGTATCTGTTAAGTCTTATACCGTTATCCGAATCACTCACTATCCTCTGTCCTCGATTCCCGTATACCGTTTTCCCTTCCCTCTTCTGTATCCGCCTTTATCGCCTCATTTATAACGATCTGCGGATAAGGAATGTTGATACCGTTCTTATCGAATATCAGCTTGATTTCTCTGTTAAGATCTCTTTCCAGTTGTATCCTGTGCGCTTCTATACATTCAGCGGATATTCTGAGCACCACACTGCTCTCACCAAGCTCGGATACGCCTCTGTAATACGGTCCTCCCTTGATTTCCTTGATCCTATCGGCCATAAGCGGAAGCTCTTTAGCGAGTATCTCCTCAACTCTCTCAAGATTCTCATCATATCCGATTCCAACATCACAATTGGCAAAGGAATAATTCCTTGTCATATTAATAACGTCCGTTATCTGACTGTTGTTGATTATCTTGACATTCCCGATTCCATCCACAAGCTTAGTTGTTCGTACACCTATCTCCGTCACGGTCCCTCTGAATTCACCTATGGTTATTATATCACCTACCCTGAATTCCCCCTCTATGATAATGAAAAGGCCCGCTATGATATCGCTTATCAGCTCCTTGGCTCCGAGTCCGACTACCAGAGACAGAACCCCGGCCGAGGCCACAAGTGTACCCGTGTTAAAGCCCAGAATCGAAAGACACAGGAATATTGCAATGAGAATGATGGCATATTTTATAAGACTCATTATCATCCTGCCTATGGTCTCACCTCTTGAATCAAATGTAACCATCAGCGCATCCGACAGATACTTGATCACGGACGATATGGTAAAAGAAATGCACAATGTGAATATACATGCCGTTGCAGCGAAGATATTGCTTCCCTTCTCCCATTCTCCACTTATCATATATCCGATGATCGAATTCCTGTAATCAATATCCCTTCCAATTCCCATCCAGAGAATGAGTATCACGGATATGGTATTGATAAAATGTCTTATATAGCCGAATACGACCTGCTCCGGAGTGACCTTCTTTTTATCCTTGGAGAATCTCTTGCCCAATCCGTCTATAAAAGCGTTACTGTCTATCTTCTCCTCAGATACCCTGCTTATAACGGGAACCTTGATATTCTTAAAAAATATGAGATATATGACAAGAAGTGTAAGGGCACTAATAAGCCCCATGACAAGAGTAAGCCCAAGTCTGTAAAAGCCGTCAATATGCTCCGGTGAAGCAATAACCCTTGCCGCAAGAGTCTGTATATAATAGGTCAGCACCATAGTCATCAGAATACCGACAACGATAAAGGTCTTAAGCTTCTTCTTGGTCAGTCCCTCACCCACAGGTGTCCCCAGTACACAGACCTGATACATATATTCTATAAGTATATTGGAAACAAACGCATATATACATACGACCAGAATCGTATGCAGCAGATCCATACCGTATACCGCCTTGCCCATCCCCTCATATAAGGATATGGAAAAGCATATGCCCACCCCGGTAAGGATCGCAATTAACAATACACAAATTCCACTAATAACTGCTTTCTTCTTCATACTTGTTAAGTATATCACAATTCTTCTGTAAAAAAAACGGGTACAGGCTTTTTGCCTGTACCCGATATATTCCGCTCAATAAAAGGTCATCAGCATACGCCCTGCGCGATCATTGCTTCAACTACCTTCTTGAAGCCCGCAATGTTGGCACCTGCCACATAATTGCCTTCCATACCATACTCCTTGGCAGCATCATCAATATTATGATAGATACCTACCATGATTCCCTTAAGCTTAGAATCAACCTCCTCGAAGCTCCAAGAGAGTCTCTCTGAGTTCTGGCTCATCTCAAGTGCTGATGTAGCAACACCGCCTGCATTGGCTGCCTTGCCGCCCACGAACGGCACTCCGTTAGACTGGAAGTACTGTGTAGCCTCTATAGTAGTAGGCATATTAGCACCCTCTGCCACATACTGTACACCATTAGCTACAAGCATCTTGGCATCCTCGATATCAAGCTCATTCTGTGTAGCGCAGGGAAGAGCAATATCAACCTTGTACTGCCATACACCATGCTCTCCGTTCTTCTTCTCATGATACTCTGCAGAAGGACGGGCTGCCGCATACTCAGTAAGACGGGCTCTCTTAACCTCCTTAACTTCCTTAAGGAGAGCTACATCTATTCCTTCAGGATCATATATCCAGCCTGTAGAATCCGATACGGTGACAACCTTTGCGCCAAGCTGCTGTGCCTTCTGACAAGCATATGTTGCCACATTTCCCGATCCCGATATAGCCACAACCTTGCCTTCCATCTTGTCGCCATGACACTTTACCATCTCCTCTGTAAGATAGAGAAGACCGTATCCCGTAGCCTCTGTACGTGCCAGAGAACCGCCGTAGGTAAGTCCCTTACCTGTAAGTACTCCCTCATAGAGGCCCTTGATCCTCTTATACTGTCCGAACATGAAGCCGATCTCTCGTGCGCCTGTTCCTATATCACCGGCAGGAACATCCTCATCTGCGCCGATATATTTTGAAAGCTCTGTCATGAAGCTCTGGCAGAATTTCATGATCTCGTTGTCAGATTTACCCTTGGGATCGAAGTCAGAACCACCCTTACCACCGCCAATTGGAAGTGTTGTGAGAGAGTTCTTGAATATCTGCTCAAAGCCAAGGAACTTAATGATTCCGAGATTTACGGAAGGATGAAGTCTTAAGCCTCCCTTGTATGGTCCTATTGCATTATTAAACTGTACTCTGAAGCCTCTGTTTACCTGTACATTGCCATTGTCATCAACCCATGGAACCCTGAACATGATCTGGCGATCAGGCTCCGTGATCCTCTCAAGTACCGCAAGCTTACGATACTTCTCCTCGTCCTTGTCTATTACGGGGCGAAGTGAATCAAGCACCTCTGTGACTGCCTGAATGAACTCCGGCTGGTCAGCATCTCTTTTTTTGATCTTCTCAAGAACTTCATCAACGTATGACATATTTTTCTCCTCCTATCATTTATATGTTGTTGATATTGATTTACGATATAAAAAAAGACGCCAAACACATGTCTGACGCCTTTGTCTTAACGATAATAACATATTGTATACAATTATGCAATACTTCTTTGCATATTTATCCGTATTTTTGTGTTTTATCTTAAGTACTCGCTCTTCACATATCCTGTAGAGCTCTTATACTTAACCTTTGTCCAACCGTTTGACTGCTTCTCCACTATCTCAACCTTTTCGCCTCCGTAGAGAAGTCCAAGCTGTTCCGAATCTGTAGAAGCCTCTTTTCTGACCTTCACCGTATCAGAAGCCGTACCCGTGCCGGATAAGGGGGAGTTCTTTATCGCATCGCTGTCCTCAGACTTGTTACTGTCTGAACTGCTCTTGCTGTTATCTGCCGTTGAATTATCATTTTTATCTTCCGAAGACTTATTATCATCCGCATCATCGGTATCCGTATCATCCGTCTGTGCTGTCTCTACACTTGCAGCCTCAAGATACTCGGATTTGATGAATGCCTCCTTGTCCTCATACTGTATCTTGGACCAGCCGTTTTCCTTCTCCTCAAGGAGCGTGAATTCCTGACCGAGTTCCGCCTTGCCGACCTTGTCGGCCTTTTCGCTGTCGGAAGCCCTTACATTGACGACAGTTATTGCACGTACAGTCTTAACCGTCTCTTCAGGCTCCTCAGGTTCGGGTTCGCTCTCAGGTTCCGTCGTCGTCTCAGACTCCGCCTCCGGAAGCTGTGCCTTGGCAAGCTCCTCACCAACGTCAACCTTCATCTGTACACCCAGCTCATCCATGAACTTAGCAAGCTCCGTGTTATTCTCCATTATCTCGTTATACTTAACATTCACGGTGTTGCTTAGATCCTGTACATCATCCTGTACAGATACGATCTTACAGTATTCAATGATTTTATCATCCTGCGGATCTTCATTGATATAGTATTTTCCCGAATCATCCACGCACACGTACCATACGTTCATACCGGGGACAAGATCATCGAATTCCTTAAGCTTTACCTCATAATTCACATACGCAAGATATGTCTTCTCAAGCGGACCCGGCTTTGTATAGCATACTATGGTCGGGTAGCTCTCCACATACTCCGACTTTTTGCTTATGACTATCTTCTCCTTATCATCCAGACCACTCCTTAAGGTCTGGATCGTATCCAGATCACCTTCCGCAGCGGCCGCATAATACTTCTTCATGAGATTGTTGATCTCAGGGTATGCATCCTTTTTAAGCGCCTCTTCCGTAATGACATATTCACCCGTTGCTTCGGCTGCTTCCTCCGTCATAACGGCTACAGCCTCCTTAGAGCCCTTAGCGATCCTTGTGGATATCATGATAGCTGCCGTCAGAAGCACTATAAAAGTTATAACGGCAAGCACTATCCTCTTATTATCCTTGATGAGTTCTGCAACGTCCTCGATCCACTCCACGAAGACGCTCTTCTTCTTATCCTTCACTTTATATAATCTCCTTAGTAATGTGCCCGACAGGAATCGAACCTGCATTAAAGGCGTCGGAGGCCTTCGTTCTATCCATTAGACTACGGGCACTTGTAACATCTAATGGTCTTAACATTAATTGTTACGAAAATGTTACAGCCTATCTATACTACCACATTAAGTCCTCATTGTCTAGCATATATGGTATAGCTGCCGTTTGAAGCAAGCTCAGTCATCTTGTCTTCAATATAATTGAGTCTTGCCATATGATAGCTGTACATTACGGGCCAGACAGGTTCAGTATACTTATTATCCCTTAATTCCGGTCCTATCATCACGTAATTGGCATCAGCAAGCTCCTCGCACTCCTCAGGTGTCACATCATGATAGAATTTAAGGACATACTTCTGATAGTCATCAGTATAATGCATCTTATCTATCTTGGATGTATCTACCTTAGCCAGTACATCCTCGATCACATTCTCCCTGTCCGCCAGAGGTGCTCTGTAGCTTTCACTGTTAATGCAATACAGCGCCACAATGATCGCTGCACACATCGTACATATCCCGAAGTTCTTCTTGAAAGCAGCCGAAGTATACTCTTCACAGAAATTATTAAGCATATGCATGACTCCGAAGGCTATCGGTATGAAATAAAAGCCCAGCACCCTCTTATACGGATGAACGCTTTGGAGCATAAGCATTACCGGTACGGCAAGCAGATTGGTGACGATGAATATGCTGGCCATGAACCTCTTCCTCTTATAATAAAGCTGCCTTGATGCATTGGATATATTCCATATACAGATGATAACCGCAAGTATGAATATGGATATTCCGCTGTAGCTGTAGAAATTATCGAAAAGCTCCTTGAGGTACACATGCATGGTACGGACACATGTTATTCTGTTGATGCTCTGAATATAAGGAGTATCGAGCATATATCTGATACCGGTTGTAAAAGCCCCCACCGGGTCCTTAAGCACTATCACAGCCTGATTGACGCCGGCTAAAGCACTTTCCGGATTCTTGCTTATAAGATTGGCTCCAATCGCAAGCCATATGATCGAATACAGGACAAAGGTTCCGGCGGCTGCCGCCAGTGAACTGATTATCATCTTCTTTAACCTGTCATAGTATTTCTTCATAAGAAGATATAAGCCGCCCGATATGCAGCTTGGAATAACCCAGTACACGGAGCTTGGCAGAATGTAGAGTCCGTACATCATAGCGACTGCGAAGATCACATAATTACGCCTTTTGTGAATCTCCGTACATATATTGTATGTCTCGGTGATAGTTATCAGATAACAGGTAATTGCAAGAGTGTAGCCCCTTCCCTGAATTGAGAGCCTGAATAAAAGATGGGCACCTGCATAAAGCGCTATTACACCCGTAGCAAAAAATCTGTCCATGAATTTACGTGATAATCTGTACAAGAGGATCAGATTGGCTATCGCAGCTATACAGGATACTCCTCTTAAGCCGATATACTGATTGCCGAACAGATCAAGGAAAGCGGACAGTACCGAATATCCCACATGGTTATTGGGCACCGGCCAATGAATAGCCGCATACAGCGGACCTCTGCTTATAAAATAGTAATATGTATACAACTCATCATACCATGGCTTATTACTGAACATGGTATATATATATATCACAGACATGACCGTTATGAATATAACGGCCACAATATTCTTTTTAGCTGCTTTTAGTATCTTCTCTTTGTTCATATTCCTGCTTAATAAGCATTGTACAGTCTGTATATGTTGATCCAGTATCTCTCTACCATTATACTATCGGTAAGCTCACTGCCTATCTTAAGCTCCCTCCAATGATCGACGATATCCTCCCTGGAATTGAAGCTCCCGAAGAAATATACCCTTTCTCCGGCATCTAACAGCTCCTTAAGCTCATCATCCGTTAGTCCGTCCGAGACATTGCCATACATCATCGGAATCAGCCTGTCAATCTCATTATCATAGAGTATCACGCGATCATTCCTCATCCTCTCTCCCATGACCGCGGTGACATGATCAAAATTAGTTACAATCACACTTCCATTAGGAATCCTTGCAAGAGCTTCTCCGGCTATACCTGCCTGATCTGTCTTCTTCTGCTCTTCCAGACAGTAGCCCTTCATATTGAGAGCACATACCGCAATGAATGCACATACGAGCAACATCCTGATAGCGACCCTGCGCTCTTTATTAACACCCGCTGCTATATAAAGCCACAATCCGCCTGCCGCCGGTATCATATATCTGTATACGAATATAGGCGTACCCATGGCAGATAATACGAATCCGCTAATCACTACAATCACCAGTGGCATAAGAGTGCACAACATTATTATTATATCATAAATTCCGGCGCTCGGCATCCATGCCTCGCTTTTCAACCCGGAATTTATTGTATAACGTCGTGTTATATCATATTTATCTCCATTTTGGCCTATAACATTATTACTTCCCTCATTGTCAAAACTGCCTTTTTTTACTCCCTTAAGGTACAGTATGGATATGTACAGGATAGCAAGAAGTATACATCCCGCGGCCGCATACCTGATAACAGGCGATATGTCGATCACGGGCAGCGTAAGGTACTTGGCGCAGCCGCATATACTCTTAAGTGTAAGCGGCTGTATCCAGTAGTTGCCGCTTATATTATCCATCTGACTCTTAAGCTTGGGCAGCCATGGAGCATACAGGATGATCGATATGACAGCACAACCCAAGACTCCCCCAAGCGCCCTTCTCCTGCTATCCCCGCCATATAAGAGGATAAGGCATACCAACGCGATATACGACCCTGCAACCGCTATGCAGGCATAGTACTGTATATATGCCGTGATTATCCCCACTATGACATAAAGCACCGGATAGATGACTCTCACCCTACCGTTATATATCACTTCCCCCGCTATCTTAACAGATAACATGATCTGACACGTAACCAATAAAAGCGCAAGGGAATACATCCTTATCTCAGTATAATATGCCGTTATCTGCGGCATGGCGCTGACAAGGAGCAGGAAAAGCCCTGCAGTCAGATATCCCCGGTTTTTTCTTAGCGGGAAAACCGCCAATGCCATAAGACCGATCCACGGAAGCAGTGAAGCAATCTTAGCCGCCTGCACCGCTCCGATCCCGTCAAAAGCAGAGCATATTACAGTTACCACCGCTTTTAAATATATATAATAAAAGGGCGGATGAACATCCATGGCGGTAAGTGCAGCAAGCCCTCTTATATCCTCTTTGATAAAGCCCATGGAGAAGACCTCGTCATACCAGATATCATCTCCCCATACATATCTAAAGGATAATAAAAAACAGATGACAGCCGCAAGCATCAGCAGGCCGCCGGATAATAGGTCTATTCCGTTGTCTTTCCATTTTTTGCGCATAGGTACAGTATAACATTTGCCCACCCTTATGTAAAATGCTATACTTATCTTCATGAAGAAAAAAAGATACGATCTAATCAACTTAATGATCATGATAATATCCTTCCTGATAAGGATCATCTATGTACTTAACACCGATGTGGGACAGCGTCAGCACGATCTGGGCTATGCCACCTCCTTAAGCGATGAGCTTGTTAATCCCGGGCATCTCGGTTATGTGGAGTATATAGCCAAATTCCATAAGCTTCCGGACTTTGACCCTTTCTCCATATTCTCATACTACCACCCGCCCCTTCACCATGTAATTGCCGCAATCTTCGTGGATGTGGCTCACTCATTCGGTATAAGCGAGCCAAAGGTGTATGAATTCATCCAGCTTCCCACCTGCATCTATGGCTGTATCGGCATATATATCGTATACAGGATACTTAAGCTTATAAGCCCCGATACGAAGCATATATGTCTTCCTCTTGCACTTGTTGCTTTCCATCCGGGTCTGATATACATGTGCGGAACGGTCAATAACGATATGTTAGCTGCAATGATGAGCTTTCTGTGTATATATGTAACACTTCTGTGGATATACAAGGGGCACTCATTTCGTCACCTTATATATATGGCTTTATGCATCGGTATAGGGCTCATCTCTAAGATGAATGTGGCTGTACTCATATTCCCTATGGGATTGATCATGCTCCTGCATCTCATATCATCCTTTAAGGCTCACCGCATCGCAGCCTGTATTAAGGAATATGTGGTCTTCGCTCTTATAGCGCTTCCTATCGGATTGTCATGGTCAGTACGCAATATCCTAAGATTCTCGGTAGGCCCCGGCATATCCTCGGCCACCCCTGAATCCAATCAATATCTTGGGAGCTATCCCTTAGACGAGATAATCGGTCTTCCCGTTAAGTCCTCCGTCTCCTTTCCCTTTCATTCGGAGAATGCCGTATACTGTCACAACGCATGGTCGATCCTTTTTAAGACCTCACTTTTTGGTGAGATATTCCCTGAGAATATAGGCTACGGTGCTCTTATGATATGTCGTTTTGCTTTTATAACAGCCGTTATTCTTGGCTTTATATGCTTTATACTCTCCATCACCCTTCCAATCATACGTATAAGAAGAGGTGACAAGGATACAGGCGTATTCCTCCTTGCAGGATACGTATCTGTCCTCATCACCTATATTCTCTTCGTGATCAAGTATCCTTATACCTGTAGCTGTGACTTCAGGTATGTACCCACATCACTTATATATGCCGCCATATCACTTCTGCCCCTTAAGCAGCCGGATCATCAGTGACAGCCTCACATAAGGCTTCCAGCCAATTAGTGTTCCTGTGATATCTGTAGGCATGATTCGACAGTACATTCTCAGGGTCAAGCTTGGTCTCATTGACTTCCTTCACTAACTCCGACAGCCTGTAGCCATGCTCCGTATCATCAATTACGGGCAGGATTATCAGCTCATGTATGGAGCTTGGAAGTATATAGAAGTCGCACCCCAGTGATTCTCCTATGTCATGCAGCATCCCCGGATAGGCGATGACCGAGGCTCCGTTATTCTTAGACTGGTTAGACAGCACATACATCCTGCTTCTCTCCTTCGTTCCTTCTTTTATCTCATTTAATACAGCCTTGAAATCCTCACTGCCTTCCTCGCCGTATCTTCTGGTATATATATCCATTAGCATGGTCATCATATCCTCCAATACAGGCTGCTCCTTCTGCATCGCATTGTTCATCGCATCCGTATACAGTCTCTTGATGTTGATCGACCACTCATCCATATGCTCCTTCCTTACAACGATAGCTCCCCTGCCTATGTTGTCATCATCAATCTCCACATAGAAAATTATGGCCATATCAGAGAAATCCACATGCGGTATATTCTTAAGCATCTTATGATTGAGGCTCCTGCCGATAAGCCTTATTCCAAGTCTGCTCCTTACCCACTCATAATCAAGATATTGCTCCGCCTCAAAATCCACATACTCCTTACATTCACGCCTTGTAGCAATGACCTCCGAGGCAACCTCCCCCAGACTCTTACGTCCTGCAATATAATCCGCATATGCTTCATCCAGATATATGGTAGGAGACACATTGGCCCCCCTCTTAAGTATGGACAGACCATGCCTTACTCTGTCGTTATTCTTAGTCATTATCTTAATGCTTACGCTGTATTCATCCTTATAATACTCATTGAGCCTGTTCTTAAGCTCCTCCATGAAGCAGTCCATACTAAGGGTCATATTATTGCTTATAGTCTCATTGTTATTCATTAACTTCTCCTTTCGATACAACAAAAAAGGCAACGATTTGATCGTTGCCTTAAAAGTACACTTTTTATTACATTACACTCTGGAAAGATACTCTCCTGTACGGGTGTCGATCTTGATCGTCTCACCCTGATCTACGAAAAGAGGAACCTGAACCTGAGCGCCTGTCTCTACAGTAGCCGGCTTGGTGGCACCTGTTGCGGTATCACCCTTGAATCCGGGCTCTGTATCTGTGATGACCAGTTCCACGAACAACGGAGGCTCAACGGAGAATACCTCTCCCTTGTGTGAGCAGACCTTACATACCTCGTTCTCCTTGACAAACTTAAGCGCATCGCCTACCGCATCCTGGCTTAAAGCGACCTGCTCATATGTCTCGGAATCCATGAAGTAATACAGATCTCCGTCCTTATACAGATATTGCATATCCTTTCTATCTACATGAGCCTTAGGGCACTTCTCGGTGGGTCTGAAGGTCTTCTCCACTACTCCGCCTGACTTGATGTTCTTAAGCTTGGTCCTTACGAAAGCCGCACCCTTACCGGGCTTAACATGCTGGAACTCAATGATCTGGTAGACATTACCCTCAAGCTCAATAGTAACTCCATTTCTGAAATCACCTGCTGCTATCATACATATTCCTCCTAATATTCGACAATAATTCTTTAATAGTGTATACTATGTCCTGTCATTTTTCAACATATTTTTTCTTTTTCCTGTATTCCTTCAATACGAAGAACTCAAGACGCCGCTTAAGTATGATCTGTATTTCTTCGCGCGGATCGATGAATCGCACCATTAATGATCTTATACCTGCCCTCTTGGCGCCCCATACATCGGTAAAAATCTGGTCTCCGACAGATAACGTCTCATCCGGTGTGCTGCCCATCATCTCACACGCCTTAAGATAACCCGAAGGTGAAGGCTTCCCCGCCTTCCATATGGTGTATACCTGCACATCCTTATTGAACATATCCACTCTTTCCTTCTTATTATTGGATAGAAGTGTACAGGTATAACCAATGTCTTTTAACCTTTTAAAAAGCCCGATACTCCTTGCATCCGCAGGCGCACCGTGAGGAACCAGGGTGTTGTCTATATCATATATGATGGCACGATAACCCTTCTTATATAATTCCTCATATGGGATCTCATATGCTGATTCATAGTATTCATCCGGATATAATCTTTCAAACATATATACATAATATCAGAGAATCCGAATAAAATCAAAATACCCACTGCCTTGGCAGTGGGTATTTTATAAAAGTTAGGAAGGGAGAAAATGAAATGTATTATCAGTGATTATCTACTTGGCTAATACTACACCGTCGCTTGAGCTGAATACCTTATCCGAGCTGCCGACGAAGTAGTTGTACTCCTGAAGCACACTATCCTGCTGCATTGCGGAGATGGCCTTCTGCACATCAAGTCCTGCAATGTCCTTAGTGCTTCCGATGTATGAATGATCATTACCCTTGTTAAACTCTAATGATATACTGTTCGGGTCGGTAGTCCTCGGACGTTCGATCTCCTGTATATCAAGCTTCTTAGGCTCATTAACCTCCGCAGAAGGCTTAACCTCTTCTACCGGCTTAACCTGCTCTGCCTTGGGTATGTCATTTATTCTGAAGTTGTTCTGAAAGGCGCCAAATCCGCCGTATCCAACATCATATATGCTCATCTTATATCCTCATACAGACAACTTTTCTTTGCCTTGCATATATTATATCGTATTAAGTGTAACAAATCTTAATAGCGGATAATTATATTATTTTGACAATAAAATTAACTTATGATCCCGGAGGCCTCCAGCAATGCCCTTGTATATTCGTGCTGCGGATTTCTGTACACCCTGTCAATATCTCCCTGCTCGGCTATCCTGCCATCCTTAAGGACTATGACCCTGTCGCAGAGCTGATATACTACACGAAGATCATGAGATATGAAAAGAATGGACAGTCCGAGATTCTCCTGCAGATTCTCTAAAAGCTTAAGTATCTGAGACTGTATCGTAACATCAAGAGCTGACACGGGTTCATCCGCTATTAAGAGCTTGGGGTCCATCATAAGACTTTCGGCTATACATACTCTCTGTCTCTGTCCTCCCGAAAGCTCCGACGGCTTCCTGTTAAGATACTTATCATTAAGACCGGCCTGTATCAGTCTTTCTTTGGCTTTCTTAAGTCTCTCCTCTTCTGTAAGCTTTGTAAGATTCTTAAGAGGCTCTTCCAGAATAAAGCCAACTGTCTTAGAGGGATTGAGGCTGTTATACGGATCTTGGAATATCATCTGCGGATGCTCGCTCCTGTGTATGACTTCTCCGGAGTCGGGCTTTATAAGACCCAGAATCACCTTGGCAAGTGTCGACTTACCGCAGCCGGACTCACCCACAAGGCCCACGATCTCGCCCTCTCCTATACTGAAATCTATACCCTTAAGCACTTCTATTCTTTTGCGTTTATCGAAGATAGTCCGTCTCTCTTCAAGGAAGGAGACTCTGACATCTTTTACCTCTAAGATATTATTCATATGCCTTCATCGCCCTTAATCCCGATCCAATATAACCTTCGGTATGGAGTCAATAAGCCTCTTGGTATAATCCTTCTCAGGGTTTACGAATATCTTCTCCACATCACCGCTTTCCACCACATATCCGCCCTTCATCACCAGCACTCTCTTGCACAGTTGTCTTATGAGGCTTAGATCATGTGATATGAATAGAATGGCGGTATTCTCTTCCCTGTTAATACGCTTAAGCAGCTTGACCACCTCTGCCTGTACGGTCACATCCAGAGCTGTAGTGGGCTCATCCGCTATAAGAAGCTTAGGTGTATTGACCATGGCGGCCGCGATCATGACCCTCTGTCTCATTCCTCCGGATAACTGGTGCGGATAGGAATTGTATACCCTCTCCGGATCGTTAAGCTCCACACTTCTTAACACTTCAAGCGCCCTTTTCTTCCTCTCCTCCGGTGTCTTGTCCGTATGTATCCGCATGGCCTCCTCTACCTGCCAGCCGATCTTCTTAACAGGATTGAGACTTGTCATGGGCTCTTGGAATATCATGCTAATCTCGTCGCCCTGCAAGCCTCTTAAGGTCTCTCTGGGACAGTTAAGTATGTCCTCGCCCATGAAGATTATGCTGCCTCTTTTCTTGGCATCATGACGGCTTAATAGTCCGGCTATGGCAAGTGCCGACATGGACTTTCCTGAGCCTGATTCACCCACAAGTCCCACTATCTCACCCTCATCCATATCCAGATCAAAGTCATACACCACAGTCTCCGGTACAATATGGTCATGAAATTCTATATTGAGATCTTCCACATGTAATAACATCTCATTTCTCCCTCTTACCTAGGAGCGATATACCAAGCACCATGATTATAAGCGTCACACCCGGCACGATTGCCAGTCCGGGTCTGTTGAAGAGATACGTCTGAGCATCTGACAGCATCCTTCCCAACGATGCATCCGGCGGCTGAACGCCGATACCCAGAAAGCTCAGTCCCGCCTCCGCAAGCACTGCGTTATTAAACCCTATCAGGACGGAATTAAGCAGTATCTTAAAGGTGTTCGGCAATATATGAACGAACATCACCCTCATATCCGATGCACCGGCAAGCTTCGCACTTTTTACATAATCCATATTACGGGCACGAACATACTCGGCTCTGACTATCCTTACATAGCTTGGAATAAAGGCTATTCCCAGCGCAAAAAGGAGCTGTATCTTACCCGATCCCATTACCGCAACGAACACCAGCGCCAAGAGCAGGCTCGGAAATGAGAACATAACATCATTGAACCGCATGAATATATCATCCACCAGGCCCCCGTAATACCCTGTGAGCGCTCCGATGAAGGTACCTATGACCACGCCTATGAATACCGTTCCAAGCCCTATCAAAAGTGTGGTTGCACTGCCCTCCATCACCCTGCTTAAAAGGTCCCGGCCGAAATTATCGCATCCGAAGGGATGCATCAGACTTGCTTTCGCAAGCTTAAGCGAATTATTCATGGTATGGGTATCATACGGTGTCCATATCATGCCTATCAGCGCAGGAACGGTCGTAATGGCAGTTAATATGCTTCCGAGTATTAAATTAAAATCATATCTTCTGTTCTTACCCATCCGCTAATCCTCTGTTATTATCCTCGGATCTATCACTCTGTAGAGTATATCCACAAGCAGATTGGATACGATCACAAGTACGGCTATACATACTATGATAGCCTCCACAACAGGATAATCCCTGTTCTGTATCGATGTAAGCAATATCCTTCCAAGCCCCGGTATGCTGAAGACCTGCTCTATTACAATTGAGCCCGCTATCATATCCGCAAGTGCCATACCGAAAAAGGTTATCACCGGTATACATGCGTTTTTAAGAAGATGCTTATAGAACACATCCTTAGTGCTGTTGCCTCTGCTGTATGCCGTTCTTGCATAATCCTTCCTCTTCTCGGTTGTCAGTCCGCCGTATAGAAGTGAAAAGGCCATGGCAACCTTGGGAAGTGCTATGGCAAGAGCCGGCCAGAACATATATCCCAGAAATCGTCCGGCATTGACCGAATATGACACATATCCTCCCGGTGCGAAGAGCTTAAGTCCGAGCCCGAATATAAGCGTTATGATGATACCGCCGAAAAAAGGCGGCACAGACATGGTTATCTGACTTAATATCTGTATCGTTTTATCAAGTGCACTGTTCTCATATCTTGCCGCTACAATGGCAAGCGGAACAGACACTGCGATCATCAGTATGAAAGAATACAGTGTAAGAATAACAGTGACCGGCAATTTGTCTGCTATGAGCTTAGTCACAGGCATGCTGTAGCTGTAGGACGTACCGAAGTCTCCTCTTACAACACCCGCGATCCACTCGACAAATCTTGCCGGCACACTTTTATTAAGCCCCATGGTCTCCCGCAGGGCCGCAAGCTTCTCAGGGGTGGCCTGTGTTCCAAGCTTGGCCACTGCCGGATCTCCCGGTATCAGTGAAAAAGCCATGAACACAAGACATGCCACCACTGCAATTGTCAGTATGGAACTGATTATCTTCTTAATTATTCCAGTCATTACTCTACTTGGCCGGTCTTATCTTACTCATATCCTGCGCATATATGGGATAGAACTCGTAGCCCGTGAATTTCTTATTAATAGCAACAAGCTCTGCAGGGTCCTGTATATATACATTGGCAGCATCCTTGGCAAGTATCTCCTCGCACTGCTTATAGTACCCTGTCTGAGCAGCATCATCCGTGCTTAATAAAGCAGCCGAATATGCCTCATCATATTCCTTACTGTTAAAATTCACAAAGTTGTTGCCGGCATCCGATACGAATCTTCCAAGTAAAGCTCTGGGGCTTAAGGTTGACGCATCCACACCTACCACGGTAGCCTGATAATCCCTTCCGGAATATACATCGGAAAGCCATGAATTCCATTCAATAAGCTCTATATCCGCTGTGACACCGATTGCCTTGAACTCTTCCTTAAGTACCTGTGCCGTATCAACATGCTGGGTATAGTTAGAAGGCACCTTGATCGTGAACTGCAATCCGTCAGCATATCCTGCCTCGGCAAGAAGCGCTTTGGCCTTCTCCGTATCCTGATTATATGTATCGTTAAGCTCAGGCATGAAGTACTTGCCAAAGGACGGGAACATACTGCTTCCTATCTCCGTTCCTCTTCCGTCAAATGCATAATCCATGATCTCCTGAGGGTTAATGGCATAACACAAAGCCTGACGTACTCTCACATCATCAAAAGGTGCTACCGCATTGTTAAGATACAATGCCTGAACCAGATTCATCGTGCCTTCCTTGATCTCGAAATTATCCGAAAGCTGCGCTGCCTGTGCGGAAGTAACTCTGGCGAACATATCTATTGCACCGCCCTCAAGGTTCATGACAATGGTGTCCGGATTGGAGATGACCTTAAAGATTACGTTGGCTATATAGGCCTTCTCACCCCAATAACCGTCATATCTCTTAAGTACGATATTCTCCTGCGGAGACCTTGATACGAACATATACGGTCCTGTCCCGACAGGTTCTGCCACTGCACCGCTTATGTATTCGGCAGGGAGGATGGCCGTCGTCATATTGCTTAAGAAATCCGTATCCGCTGCCTTAAGTGTGACCACCACATGCTTATCATCCGGTGCTGTCACACTCTCAATATTAGAAAATGCCGCTACCAGCGGGTCTCCGCTACCGGTATCGGCACATCTTTCAATGGAAGCTTTGATGTCCTCGACCGTAACAGCTTTTCCGTCATGGAATGTGATACCGTCACGCAACGTGAAGGTATAGGTCTTACCCTCGTCATCGATGCTGTACTCACTTGCTACCGCAGGGACTAAGTCTCCGTTACTATTTGGTTTTACCAAGCCCTCGTAGATATTGAACAATATCTCTCTGGTTCCTGCCGCCACTGCTGTGTGGGGGTCAAGACTCTCTTCAATATCCTGAGGAATACCAACAGTAATCGTCTCTCCATCGCCTGCCTTGTCACCTCCGCATCCGCACAGTGCAACAGTCAGCATGAGTACAAGTGCCGATACGAGGAGGTTTTTAAATCTCTTCATAATTCTCTCCTCTCTCGTTCACTTGTATGAACGATTATGATTGTTTTTTATCTTTAATTACCTGACATGACCTTTTTAAGTTCGTCCATGAAGGTATTAAGATCTTTGAATTCTCTGTATACAGAGGCAAATCTTACATAAGCCACCTCATCAAGCGCCTTAAGCTTGGTCATTAAGATCTCACCTATCTTACCACTCGGAATCTCCTTCTCTTCGAGATTGAAGATCTCAAGCTCCACTTCGTCCACAAGCTTTGTGATATCTGCCGCACTTACAGGTCTCTTATGACATGCTCTGAGCACTCCGCTCTCTATCTTGGCTCTGTCATATGCCTCTCTGTTGTTATCCTTCTTAATGATTATGAGCGGAATAGTCTCCACCTTCTCATATGTGGTGAATCTCTTACCGCATTCATCACAGACCCTTCTCCTTCTGATGGAGTTGTTCTCATCAGCGGGTCTTGAGTCGATTACTCTTGTGTTCTCATGACTGCAAAACGGACACTTCATAGTGCTACCCCTCTACCATATATTGTGTTCGCATAACGAACCATTCATATTATATCGGGTGTAACTCATTATGTCAACTGATTATTGTGGGGCTGTAAGCCGGGTTCTGTCATTTAAGATGATCATCTATCTAGGACGATCGTTACCGACCGCCTCAAGCAACCTACCCGGAGACGAGACGGGCCGCCTCATGGTCTCCTTATTTGGTCTTGCTTCGGATGGGGTTTACACGGCTACGGCTGTTACCAGCCGCACGGTGGTCTCTTACACCGCCTTTTCACCCTTAC
>ODAI010753865.1_pt1 | contig 27344 bp, 33 predicted proteins | sample 1539321 | NCBI WGS metagenome assembly ODAI01 (sample SAMN02144231, study PRJEB22623) | gut metagenome | biome: sheep rumen | host: Ovis aries | place: New Zealand
TCTTCTTTTGTAAGATGTATTCTTTTCTCTTTGGCCTCGATTATCATGTTGTCATAATCAGAGGGAATTAATTTATAGAAAAAGAATACAGAATTATGCTCCTCGTTTAGTGCCAGCAGTTTTTCGTATACAAATTGGCGCTTCTTTATTTTCCTAATTTTAGAAGGCACATCTTCTATAGCTGCAGTTTTAACTATACATACGATAATTAGCAAAATGACTGTGGTATTTCTTACTATATTGATTGTCATAAGCTATCCTTTCTAAGTATTATTCATTGTTATTTAATAAATAATTCTATCTTTTTGAATTTGGGCATCTTTGTATGCAGCATCATAATCGTCTAATGAATAGCATCCAAATCCATCGTAACAACGGAATATGTCTCCAGTATCTTCTCTTTGAGCTATAATTTTCAAAGGATATCCCAAATGAATGTCCAGTATTTTACATTTAACAGGTTCCTTTTTATTTCTATCTGCATAGTAAAATTCAGCTCCTATTTCAATTTTAAATCTATTCATTTTTAATTGCTCCTAATTGATATAATATGTATTCCTTTTGGGATAATCGTCTTTTTAATTTTGTCTTTGTATATAATATGACGAAAGAAAATAAGGGTTAAAAAAGAGCACCTGTATAAACAAGTGCCCTTTAATATCAATATTTAGTTTTTAGTTGATGTAGTTTGCTATATTTCCGGAGATCGTATACTCTGGCTTCATCATAAATGAAACGACCATATTTCCGTTTTCATCATATACGGTAATAATGTCTCCTGAAGCTGATGCCTCTCCTGCTGCAGCTGGCGAAGAACTTTCTTCTACAACAGTTGTACCTGTCTGGAAGTTGTTAACAAAAGCATTTATTGCCTCATCCTTAGTTGTTGCAACTGCAGTATGGGTGTAGTCCATTGCGTCAACTACTGCATACATCTGAACTGTATTATTTGCATCTTTCAATGTAAGAATATATACAGTGTCATCATTTTGCAGTCTTACTAAAGAAGGGAATGATGCCATGTAACCTTTCTCCTGTACACGACCTTCTGCTGCTCCAATTGCTGCTGACTCATTTGCAGAATCTGGCAATGAAATCATTTTAATTTCACCAGTTCTTTCGTTTGCAAACATAAATCCAACATTAGACTCAGAATTTGCTGCAGTTACGCCAGAGAAAATCATAATATCATTTTCATCTGTAAAGTAACCGTAATCGACAGTATAGGTATCTGCAGTTGTGTCCTCACCATGCTTACCAATGGTAGATGATGATACTTCCATGCAACCACTCTGCGCAAAGATTGAATTCCAGAAACCATTCTGTAATGTCTTTGCATCGTTAAACTTCTTACATAAAAAGTCTCCAGGAACAATTACATCAATCCATTCTGGTGCTTCTTTGAGTGAATACTTTTCACTGTCACCAGTTGTAGGATCTGTAACAACTACGCTTGTAACAACTCGTCCACCATAAAGACCAATTGTATGATCGTAGGCTGTTGTCACATAGTAAGGCTTTCCATTATCGTCTACTTCCAAATGTGTATTGGCTAATAGAAGATTTCTGTATTGGAATTGTACATGTCTAGAAACCCTCTGTGAGAAGTGAGCGCTGGTAACATACTTCATAGGTTCTGTTTTAACCAGCTTTGCTTCACCTGTCACAGTGTTAACATCAATATAATAAGGAATTCCTTCATTCTTCAAGTTATTCCATTTGAAGAAAGATTTATATCTGATTTCAAATATTACATGTCTTTCTCCGTTAATATTGATGTTTTCGTTGTTACCAAGTTCAAACTGAGAGATTTTATCACCTAACTGTCCCAGCTTCTTTGTAGCCAGCTTCTTCGCAGACTGTGTATCCATAACCGTAACTGTTTCAGCTGCAGGAATATCTTCCATAGTAGCTTCGCCTACTGGATATAGCTTTGCGTAGTGAGTTGCATTAAACATCTCGGAATTAGCAAATAATAATACCAAAAATAAAACGGATGCTATGGCCCATACAGAAACTGGTATAATCAGTTTCTTGAAAGAAGACTCCCAATCGTAATCATAATCGTAATCAAGAAATGTGATAATCGATAAGGCGGCCAAAAGACTTAACATACAGCTAAGCAAAACAAAAAATACAAAGCCGCCATCTTTAATGCTTACAGCTGGAAAGAAGGCATAATAAAAAAGATATGCCACAACAAGGAAAAGTACCGTTGTAATTCCGGGTAGTAAAATTTTTTTTGCGTTCATAATACTGAACCTCCTCTTCATGAAATAAAAAATAGTTACAGTCTTAATATGATGGAAAGTGCAAAAAATAACATTTAAAAAGACCAGTCTATTTAACCGGTCTTCTTCATGTGATTCCAGACATCCTCAAAGTATCTAACCCTAATCATAGGATCTAAATCATAATATCCGCATTTTATATGTTCTTTTGCTATAGACATCTTTATATGTCTTTGCTCATCATTTGACAAGCTATCAAACGCTAAATCTTTAGCTATCATGCCATAGTAATAATATGTTTCTAGTTTAACCATGGTTGGTATATAAATTTTTTCTGATTGTGAAGCAAGATCTTTACATAGCTTCTTTGCTAAGAGAAATTCTACAAACATAAAACATAATATAGCTATAAAAATTATCCGTTCCATTGAATCTCCTTCTAGCTATGAATACATGTATATCATTCCGAGCAAAACCAACATTAGAGCTATTGAGATACATAAATTGATACAACCGTGTATATCTCTCATCTCTGCAAAATGAGGATCCTGCAATTCCATTTTTCTCATTTGCTCTTTCGTCATCATATTCTTCCTCGTTCTTTATTTTGTACCTTATAATCAAATTCCGTTATTATCGAAACGAGAACTGCTATCTGGACTTTTTTAGGAAATATCCTAAAACTTTCCAGATCATTATTTTCACAGGCAGAATATGTGTTGTTTTTAATATTCTTTAATTCTTGCTTTGCTATATCGATAATAGGCTTATGCTGCTGCTTTGCATATCGCAAAAACATTGATTTAGCACTATTAAAAATAGGATCCTCTATTTTTGCAGCAATAGATATGCCGCCACCTGGAGAGCCTAAAATAATATCATTTGGATTATTGGGAAGTCCTTTTGACTTACCAATTTTTGATTTACCAATAATTTCAATATTCATAACTTATTTCCCTTTTTTATCAAAAACTACCATCCTATTGTTAGCAAATCCAAGCATGTTTCATTATCATGTGTAAATTCTTGGTAGCCTACTACAATCATCTGTGGATCATAAGAGTCACCATCTAAAGAAACAATCTCTCCACTTTCGATTTTAAATACACCACAAAAACCAACCACATCTGGATATGGATATCCGGGAATTTTTCTTACATCTTTTAACTGGATTTCAGCATATTTATCCGAAAATAAATCCGTCTTATCAAACTCGGTTGGTTTTTCTAAGAATATAAAATCTTTATAGCGCTCACTGTTTAATACACGCTGTTTTAATTCTTCAAATGTTTCTCTTTTACTCATTAGCTCATCCTCTCATATGGATATCTTAATTTTGTCTTACAAACTGGGCATTCATCTAAATGATTCGGCATTTCTATACCATTTACATGTATACTTTTTCTATCTTTACATGCTGGGCATATATACATTGGATCTCCACCTGGAGTAAGTATATTGCCTTTTATTTGTTTCCAAAAATAAATTTTATTCATTGTTTAATCCCTACAATGTTATTTTTATAGCTTTTTAATTTTATTATCGTTATCGTTCCTCGTTTTAGTGGTAGAGGTTTACCAATCTTCATTGTTTGTCGCTTAAAATAGGTGGACATTCACCAAACATTATTTTTACATTAAAAAGGACATCGATAAAGAAAAAACAAATAAAACACCGAAACCAACTATACATTTGATGCTTTGAGCTTTCTTTTCGGCGTCACCTGATCTTTCTGCTAATAAGCAAGGAATAATTCCAGCAAAAATCAAGAAAAGTGCTGTAGAAACTGTTATCGCTTTCATATTTTCTCTCCTTTTACATATTCTTTGTAATATACTTTCGTGAAAAGCTTTTGTTACTAATAAAAATCATTACAACTAGATTTAGGAAGGCTTTCTCTCAGCATTGGACTCGAACCACATCTTTCTCTTTCGAGAATGTTCTACCGATTGAACTAACCGGGCATCCACCTTCCATGTCTAATTGTATAAGCTCCCAGTAGGATTCGAACCTACAACATACTGCTCCTGGAATTTTTAGGACTAAGATTCACTTTCGAAAATGACAAACCATTGGTCTCAGCCAAAAGAAAACTCAGAAGAAAGAAAATCAGAGCACTAGAAAGAAATACCGAAACCCAAAACAATCCTATACTTCGAGGAAACAAAAATTGGTATGACTTCGATGCAGCTGCTCTACCAATTGAGCTATGGAAGCATAAATAATTAAGCTCTGCGATCCGTAGATACCTCGTCTGCAGCCGATACCTTTTATGCTGAGATAACAGCCTAAGCATGACCAAAGACCATACAAACGCATACATAAGGAACAGAGCACACATACTCCCTGCGAGAATCGAACTCACATTACCAGAATGAAAATCTGATGTCATAGCCGTTAGACCAAGGGAGCAAAAACCACAGATGACTTACTTGACTGTTGAAGAGTAAGTGAGGAACCATCTGTGATAAAAAATCCTGAGAGTTTGTGGTTATTTTATTGAGATGCCGTTCCTCTAAATATCTCTAGTGGTCCATCTTGGACTCGAACCAAGGATCTAGCGGTTATGAGCCGCTCGCTTTAACCAACTAAGCCAATGGACCTGAACTCCCCCTGTTGGACTCGAACCAACGACACTGCGGTTAACAGCCGCATGCTCTAACCAACTGAGCTAAGGAGGAATATTAAAGTTAGACCTTCGCCTTACCTTTATACAATCTATCTTGTTCGGTCACAATCGATGAAGACTGAGCCTATAAGCCGTCGCCTATAAACTTCTTCACCCTCACATGAGTAAAGATTACCAGGATTCATATTACCTGGAACTTTCACGAGACATTCAGTTTTGGAGGTTTTAAAAGAACCTTTTTCTTCATTTTCTGAATATAGACATATCGCTACTCGCACTCACCTCACAAGTTATAGTTCTGTCGCCAGAACATCAAGTCTACTATCGTGTTGTTTTGACATTCCTACCGTTTACATAAGTGTCAGCTTACTGCGTATAGGAGGATACCGTGTTTAGCGGCACTGCTATTGCCACGACCTCAGAGGTGATACCTTAGATTCAATTGTATAAAAGCACTACCTACTAATGTTTCTTCGCTTTACAAAGATTCACTCACGATATTACTACTGTAAGAACTCTCTAAACAAAGATGTATCCATACAATGTTTGAAAGGACTTAGTAAGCATCCTTGCACTGTGTCACCAGTCATTCACAAGGTTAACTTTTAGTCGCAGAAGCAGGAGTCGAACCTGCTATTACAAGGTTATGAATCTTGTGTGATATTCCGTTTCACTCTTCTGCAATAGAGAAGAAGGCTGAATCTTAGGATACTTCCTAGGTTTCAACACCTTCTTCTTTTGTTTTGTAGCAACAAACAGAAGAAAGGAGCGTTACGATGAAGTATGCCTATCAACTGTCTATTGCAACAAACTGTAGAAACAGTATAGCATCCAGCGCTTTTGATAACGCAGAGCGAAGTAACTGCAAAATGTCAATATATACTGCCTGCAAAAGGCTTTGTCTTTTTGTTGCCGGCTATTACGGTTGCTCCATATGCAGCTTGAATTCCACGGAGTTCATTATGAAAACAAAACTTCTTTAATAACAACTTGTCGTATTTCTACGACAGTGACTCTAAAGGGACTCGAACCCTCATGAGCTAAGCTCGCATGATTAAAAGTCATGTGCCATACCAATTAGGCGATAGAGTCAGGTCTATAGGCTTTAATTGTAAGCCTATAGATATTATGGAAAAGTTTTAAAACTACGGAGGATGTTATCATATTGAGATTCAACCCTCACGCTATTCACAATAATAATATGATGAAAAAATAAATCTCCAAAAAAAATTAAACAAAACAAACATCGTAATTTAATCCGGCAGCTTTTGCTCTGGCGAGGCAATCTTTTGTGCCTTTACTGTTGCCATCCCAGAAGAACATAGCTTTTTGCTTATATTTTGGCTTCTTTTTCATATAATTAACCATCTCCTGGTTTCTCATTGGTCCAGCAGCTGGGCCAAATGCATTCCAGTTAGCTGGGAATTCTTTTAGCTTTAAGTTATGTTCCTTTGCGTATCTCTTTGCCAATGAGTCAGCTCCTCTGGCACCACCTTCTACTATCTCAACTTCATCAGCGCCTTCTGTTAATTTATCTAATTCTTTGCAAAATTTTTTATAATCGGTAAAATCTCGTTTACCAGAAATTAATATGTATAACAAAATAAATATTCCTTTCGTTTTTAATTCTTTAAATATGAAGGATCTACGACATCGGGTGTATCCCAATCCTGGCAATATTTCATGCATTGTTCCATAAGGAAATATGACATCGTTGCTCTTGTCATATAATCTGTTGATAAAAGGTTGGATAACACTTCAGCACATTTCTCTGAGCATTCCTTCATAAACATTTTCATTTTTTCATCATCTATTGGAGTGCCTTGAGAGTGGAAATCTTCCAGGCAAGTATTTCTTACACAGTAAGCTGTCATACCAAGTGCTAATAATTCAGACAAATTTGCAGATCCACGAGCAAATTTAACATTTCCCTTGCGATGTTCATCCATATAATTGACATATTCTTCATAGTCATCAAGCCTTAATCGAGTTTTTACAGCATTTTGCTTGCATGAATTAGATTTAGAATTCATTATGTACTCAGAATGTTTTTCCATTGCGTTGCTCATATTAAACCCTTTCTTTATCTGCTACTGTTAATTTACATTTTTTGGGGGCGCCCTTAAAAAGACGCCCTTTAAAGAAACAAATTATGACAAAAAATACCATTGATATACATATAAATGCATACCGAGGAGACTTAGAAGGATTCGAACCTCCGACCTCGCAAATAAATTACGCGCTCTTCCACTGAGCTATAAGCCTCTTTTTAAAACATCAATCATGAGGAGGACAAGTCTGATTTTGCACGCATATGCGTATCAGACACAAAGGTCTTTTATAGACCTTACTGCGCTTATCAGATTCGAACTGATGCATGACGGAATCAAAATCCGTTGCCTTACCGCTTGGCGAAAGCGCAATAAACATAGGCGGAAGGATTTGAACCTACATTGCCCAAAGGGCACAGTTTTGGAGACTGCTGCTTTACATTAAGCTACGCCTATAGAAATTATATAAGAGCTATAATAATACATATGACTGCAGTAATTCCTCCTAATATAAGGACATCTTTTAATGTTACCTTTCTATCCCTAGCAAAGAAGTCTTCCTGCTGTTCTGTTTTGCCATTTAGCCAAGGTTGGCTATTATACTCTTGTTCTTTATCATTAAATGGTGTATTTATCTGCATAACATTTACCTCGCGAGTTTGTTATTTGCTACAGAAATAATATGATAAAAAATTACTTTTACTAAAAAAATACCTGCTACAAGCATCTGTAACAGGTATTACTAATTATGATTTCTTTTTAATATAAATAACAAGAATCGCGGCAAGCAAAGCAATAGGAATAACTATAAGGAGTACAGGTGGTTTAGAATCTTCTGCCTCTTCTGGTTGAGCTGCACTTTCCATCTGTTCGTGTGCTTCTTTAACTTCTGGGTAATAATCTTCTAAATCTTCTTCATAAGCTTCACTAAGTTCTTCTTGTTTCTTTGATTGTTCCAAGTATTCTTCTTTCCCGGCAATGAGGTTCTTTTTATTTTCATTTACGAATTCCTCATCTCCATAGACAACATCGATCTTAGTGTTTTCACCAGTCTTTACTTCAAAAACGGCATCTCTATAATACGAATATCCGTAATAGAAGTCATCACCATCCATATAGTCTCTAACTTTTAAGACATATGTACCAGGCTCAAGATAAACAGTATTTACATAGTCCTGAGAAGGTAGCAGCTGGAAGGTCTCTGAAAATGACGATGCTGTCCACTCTGGCCTATCAGGATTTTCAACCTTTCCAAAGTATGCCGTCAAGGTCATCATTCCTTCACTAAGGTTATCTTGGACAAAAGCCTGCACTGTTACAGAACCCGTTGTGTCTGTTGGAGATATTGGGAAATATTCCATCTCGGGAGCTGCATATACAGTGAAAGAGCTTAATAATGTACATAAAGTTGCAACTAATACAATAATCTTCTTCTTCATAACTACTTCTCCTGTAAAACCTGTCTACTGTTACGACTAGCCAGAGCCTCGGCATCAGTTAATTCCTGCTCGAACTCGTCTTCATCTTCTACTGGGATAAAATCAATATCCTCGAATGCCACAAACATTCTTATTGTATCGCAATCATTTGTTCCGACATTACTAGAATATAATGACCAAAATAGTGGATTTGTGATTGCAAGATGTCCCTTAGAAACAAGCTCCTTTGAGAAAACATTCATTATGATTACTGGGCGTTCTACACTGCCATCATTAAAAATTGCGTTTTTGAGCTGCTCTTCGTATCTTTTAAACTGGTTCCAAAATACTCTGATATCTGGATCAATATAATTAGGCCACTGCAAATCTATAGTGACATAATCTTTCTGTGGAATCAGCGTGAATTCAGCCTGCTCTGTGTTTCTAATATTAGAATCAATGATCTCCATATTATCTGGATCGCTTAAGTCACCTTGCACTGTGGCGACAGATAAAGAAACAATACAATTAGAGGAATTATCATCCTCATCTCTACCAAAACAGTTTTGGATATATTCCCATCCAAAATTCTCATCCATAGTCTTAATCCTCCTTCTCTATGTCGGTTTCATCAACCCTCATACGAACTGGTTGTGCAACGAAACCATTAGTAATCTTAATATACTCTGCTATATAATCATTCTTAGGCAAAGATATTCCAGCTAAATGTGGTGAGAACATATAGTTCTTATATTCAACATTCTCTGGTGTGATTTCTTCATTATTATCTGCATCACTTAACATAAAGCTAGCAAAGAATGGAATCTTATTTGCCTTTGCAATGTTTTCGATCTGCTTCATAAGCGGATCAATTTCTTCCTTAAAACTCTTATTCATCATATTCGTACTCTTCCTCCAAATAATCATCTAAATCGAAATCTTCTAATTCTATAGTATCGTCCTTCTTATAAAAATTACAAATATTCTTTTTCTTAGGTGCTATCATAATATCCCTCCTAGTATTCATTCATCATTTTATCAATACTTCCAAACATGTCGAAATCATCCTGGCTGATTGCTGTATCGTCGACATTGTTATCATATTGAGGTTCCTTTGATGTTGGCTCTTCTACCGGGTTTTCTTCTACTGGAGTTGAAATCGGCATCGGAGCTGGTGCTGGTGCTGGCTCAACTGTTGGCATAGGCGTTGGAGCCAGTGCTGGCTTTGGAACTGGCGTAGGTGCAGGAACAACAACAGGTTCTACTTTTTGTTCTACAGGCTTTGTTTTTAGCTTCTCATCAGAAGAAGTCTTCTTTCTTGTTTTAACAGGATAGTCTTGTAAAACAAAAGGTGTATAATTTATAATTTCTGGTCTTCCTGCTCCATCAGATTCATCCTCAAAGCAATTGTATGCCACCGGGCCTATTACAGAGCCTCTTAATACCATCTTGATAAACTCATTCTGGTATCTAGGCTTTACTTTCTTTAGATAATCAATAATATCCTTATCTTTATTATCATCCAAAACAATAAATAACTGATAACCATATTTGAATTCTTTTGGTCCAGTAAATGTTGGTTGCTTAATAAAATATGGCTTCTTATTGATGTAAGCTCTTAATGCATTAACGCAGGCAGTCTTAAAACCAAAATCTGGATGCTTATATAAGCTAATTAGGTCAATGTCATGTCGTCTATATAATCTTAGTGTTATTCTTGTCATATAGCCACCTCTTTAGGAACAAGGCATTTTACTGCCCTGCTCCCCTTGCTGCTTTTCTTAAGTCATTCAAGAGTTTATTGTAATATCCTCTAGCATTTGTAAAGATAGATGGAATGTCATCTGTTAAAGTTCCATTGATGATCTGAAGTGTCTCCATATTCTTGTAGTAATCCTTAATATACTTATCCCAAGCAGATGATGTACCACCAGTTAATACAAGGTAATCATGGTACTGAAGATAATTATATGTTTCATCGATTGTAGCAAGAGCTTCATCGCAGACTCTCTTAGAGCACTTTTCAAGCAAGTCACTGAAATCTGTTGCTACGCAGCCATGAGTATTTCTATCGAACTTTCTGAATGTTCCAGTCTTCAAATCTTCCTGCAGCTCATGCACCTGGATCTGTGGGCCATAAGTATTTCTGATTTCCTTAGTCAATTCAGTAAATACTCTATGCATACCAAGATTCTTATATGTATTGAAGTCATCAATCATGTTATTCTTGATGTTGAATGTATCAAGAGTACCAAAGCCTGGATCAAAAATTAATACATTACTATTGAAGTAGCGCTTTGCATTAGGAACAGTCTTTCCATCCTTATCTGTACTAATAGAAATAAGTGTTCCCATAGGTTGTGGCATTACAGAAATATCATTTCTAGCCAAGTCAAAATCATACTGCTTCCAAGGATTTGCCCCCTGCTTTACAGCAAATGTATGATGTCCAGACAATGCATCAATCAACATGCAGCTATCTTCAGTTAAGTATGCTGGTGGTAAACCAGTCTGAACCTTAATCTTCTTTCCAGCTGGATCTCCATACTGATTAGCATTCATAGACAAAGCTAATCCTACTCTTGAAATAATCAAAAAGATTCGGTTTGAGAATCTATCTCTAATAAACATAGAGTTTGTATCGTTAGACGAATCCTTTGGATTGATCTGGGCATATGCCTGCTCTCCTACTACATAAACTCCAGTTTCATCCTTGTACAGAATATCTGAATCTGTTGGACGGCCAAAATTTTCAGTATTATCAACCTTCTTAGCAAATGAAGGGAAAGAACAAATAGAGTTTGGGCCATATGCCTTAACAGAACTATAGCCTACATCCAATGCGATTCCCCAGAATCCATCTACTGTTGGGTTGCTTCGTCTAATAAAATGAGTTTTGGTTCTAAAATTATTAGTATCCATATTGCCTCCTTAAATAATCAATAATGTGTTATAAAAACTTTTGTTATTTTGCCACTATATTGGTATATCTTTAATATGATAAAAAATTACTTGGGCCAGATTACCTTTTTATAAATCTTTTCCTTTTGCACTGGACCATACATTCTTGAATCGCCACTATTGTTGTAATTATCTCCTACAACAAAATATGATTCATCATCTAGGTTCCATGTTTTGTTATTATATCCTGGAGAATCAAATTTATATTTACCATCTACATAGCATTTTTCATCTTTAATCTCTACCGTAGAATTTGGCTCAGCAATAATTCTCTTTATAGATTTAAGTTTTGCTCCGTCAAACCTACAAACGACAATATCATTTACTTGATATGTATCTGCGCTTCCGGTAAAAACAAAGTCACCACTATGAAATGTCGGCTCCATAGATATTCCACTAACCAGAGCTAATCCTGAACATCTTAAAGCAGCGAATACAGCTACAACACAAATAGCTGTTATAAGTTTATCTTTCTCTTTCATCGTAAAGCCCTCTTGTTGACAATCTCTACAGTCATTTCTGTATCTGTATAATGAGTTATCTTTGCGTCAATACCATTCTCACAAAAAGAATAGTTTGTTGGATCAGTGCCGTCGTTTTCTGAAATAAATGTTGAAATCTTATCCAAAATCTTCTCAGCAGACTTTAGATCCAAGTTGTTTCTACAAGCTCTTTCTTCTGAAGTATGATTTAAATATTTGGGACAAGAATAAAATAAAGTCTTTCCCTTATGGTTGTATTCGAGAGGCACTGGTGTCTCATGGCATCCGCAAGTAAATGTTGTCTGATTCCATAATCCCTTAATCATCTAAACCATCTCACTTTCCGTAAAACAAATCTCGATTTCTTTGACTGGCATCTTGTGATAGTTGTTTAACAACCAATTAGAGTTGCCGGCAAAAGCCTTCTTGTTAAGATTGTTCATCAGTTGTGTAAAATATAGTGTATTGCGGCTAATCTCTCCCACAATATCCTTGTTATACCCAAAATGTTCTACTAAATTGCTTAGTGAATTGCAGCGAGAATTCACAATATATTCCTCAATAATTTTTCTATACATAATTAATCTCCTTTACTAACTTACTAATTTAATTTCTTTTAGATCTGTGTATTTAGGTTCATTTACCAAATCGGCTTTATGCACGCAAAAACAGAATCCAGCACTATTATGCTTCAATACATAAAACTGCGGATACTCTTCAATAACTGTAGCTCTGCCCTTGGGGCCGCTGATATATCTGAGGACAACCTCGTCTCCAACTTTTAATGACTTTATATTCATATCAAAATTAAATCCTTTCTTTTTATTTTTAATATGATGAAAAACATCAAATATAAAAAAAATAGCTCCAGCCCCTTATAATAAGAAGGCAAAAAGCTATTTTTGTGGTTTATTTATACATTTTTGAATGCATTTACTTCAGACATATATAAGCTTATTTCCTTTGATACAGCCTTATACTGAATATCTATAGCCTTTAATGCAGTATCAATTGTACTTTGCTTATCGATTAAATCTTCGTACTCTTCGCCCTTGCCATTTCTTGCAATCTGGCGCTTCTTGATCTTTGCATATGAAGATAATGATGATAACAAAGAATAAGTATTAGCTAGCGCATTTAATAACTGTGATGCTTTTTCGGCATCCTCTCCATTTGTGATAGCAAGCATTATGTCTGTTCTTTTCTCGTCAACATAATCAAATAAATCTTCTGGTGACATATTTAAAATGTCGTTATAAGTCATATCCATTTTTTATGCAGCCTCCTTAAATGATCTCAATCTATATTCCATTCTCGTGTGTCTCTTTTCAACCTTTGCATTGTTTATAGCTATGTAATAAGCCTTTGGAGTTCCTAGCAATATTAAGTGCTTCTTTGCTCTCGACATAGCTGTGTAGAGCAATTTTCTTGAAAGCAATAAGTATGCACTTGTATCCATATATAAAATAACTGATTCATACTCAGAACCCTGAGACTTATGGATTGTGGTAGCATAAGCCAGGTCTAACAATGATAGAGCGTCTTTTTCAGATACATCTGGGGTTTCTTGATAAAAAGCAACCTTTCCATCATCGAATTTAACAGTTATTTTCTTAGGAAGATAAGAGATACCGGTAATAATACCAACTTCTCCATTAAAAACTCCTAGTGCTGGTTCGTTATCAATAATGCAATTAATCTTATAATTATTCTTTATATTGATTACTCTATCGCCTTCTCTAAAAGTTTTCTTTCCTATTGTTATAGAGCGCCCATTTGGGTTTACAGCTTGCTGAATAAGCTTGTTTAAGTTTTCTACACCCTTTTCTCCTCTATTCATAGGAGTTAAGATTGTAGTATTTGTGATACCGTATTCTTTAATCTGGTGCTTATATACACCAACGATACTTTCTACTTTTAATCTTCTATCATCTAAAAATGACCTTGTATGAATATCTTTAACAAAATCTTGTATTCTTCCGCCGCTATTAACAATATTTACATTCTTTAAGATTGAACCATCGTTTCGGTAGCATTCTGTAAGTATTGTGCAAGGAATTGTTTCACTTAAAATCAAATCCTCTAATATAGCACCTACTCCAATACTTGGTAACTGATCCTTATCTCCAACAAAGATGATATGGAATTTCTTATGAGCTCCTCTTTTTAGTACCTTAGCGATAATATCTAGGTCTAACATAGAAGTCTCATCAATAATTACACAGGAGCCATCTGGGATTTCAGATACTTTTCGAATATATCTATGAATTGTACTGGCTGGAACACCTGTATCATGATACATCTTATTAGCAGCTTTACCGGTTGGAGCAAGAAGAACCGTATTTTTAGTCCCCCATGCTCTACAAACTGCTCTAAGGATAGTTGTCTTTCCTCGACCAGGACCACCAGTAATAATACTGACTCTATGCTTAAGTCCATTATGTACAGCTTGGATCTGATCCTTATTAAATTTACGAGTTGTTCCGTCAGCAATAGAGTCTTCTTTCTCTACTTGCGCAATTACAGCGTCAACTTTTGCCTTGTTATACTTCTTGATTGGACCAAGATTTGTTAAAGTAATCAGTGCTTTAGCAGTATAGTATTCATTCTTAAAGTTTTTCATTTCGTATACTGCACACTTAGATTTATATGTCTCTTTAACAAATTCTGCGCCCTTATTATTCTCTAAAGTTTTTTCTATATCTTTTGCATTAGATATATCTATGCTCTGCTTATTGATTATCTGATCAATTTTTTGTGCCATAGAATCATGTAATGCGATAAAAGCTTTTAAACACTCAACTTCATCTTCTTCTAGCTTCTTAATGTGAGTATCATAGCTATGCTTTTCGATTACATTCTGCAACTGCTTATCTGTTAATTTTGAGATATATAAATCATCCCAGATAGATGTATCTGCGCTTTCTGTTGTTTTTAAGATCTGATCATAATAAATATGTTTTAACTCAGAGTATTCAAACAACAAATCTAGTGTCTGCTGTTTTAATTCATCGATATAAACAAATACATGGCCATTATTCTTCGCGTTCTTTAAGATATAGTGAATGCCGGCTAAGATTCTTACATTACTATCAATAGGAATATTACATCCCTTAGCAATCTTATCAGCCTTCTTAAAGCCAAATCCATCTAACTGAGTCAGAATATATGGGTTCTCTTTAATTGTACTGGCAGATTCTTCCTCGTAGCTTTCAATGATGCGAGTTGCCTGGTTCTTTGTAATGCTACCATTTGTTAACTGGTACAGCTCGTAGTACATCTTTTTATCTTTAAAGATATCCTTTTGTATTTTTGGAGCATCCTTAAAGTAATCTTCAATTTTGCTATATTTTATTGCTATACTCTGAGCTCTCTTCTCTCCAATTCCTGGAATGAAATCACATAAAAACTTTATAATCGCAAAGGAATCATCGTTAGACTCACAATCGTCAACATAGAATTGTTCCTGGTTATAGTTTTTATTAAATTTCTTTATTCCAGTTAGAGTGAGTTTCTGCCCAACTCTTGGATAAGGAATATTTCCGCAAGCATTGATAGATTCTTTACCTATGCTTATTTCAACAACGGAATAATCTTCACTTGTAAATACTACATTCTTAATTATTGCTTCTATTTTCATTGTAGATTTTAACCTCTAAATATGTATCTCTCTTTGTTGGAGCCTTTCTAATAACTGTTTCAAGAGCGTCTTCTTCAGAAATAATTGTTATGTTTTCTTTTGCTCTAGTAATTGCGGTGTAGAGCATCTGACTATTCACAAAGCGTGTAGCTTCTTTTGTAAGAAGTACCATTACATCTGAATACTCAGAACCCTGAGACTTATGAATTGTTATTGCATATGCTGGAAGTAAATCCTTCATATCGGAAATATCTATGTCATATACATTGTTAACAGTTTTTACTTTTATTCCAAAACTATCTATCCCGACAATAACGCCGTCTTCTCCATTGAAGAATCCAAGCTTGTAATTGTTATTTGTAAAAATTACCTTATCGTTTAAATGATAGTAATGATCGTGAAATTTAATCTTCTTCTGAGAAGAATTAGGCGAATATCTTTGATTTATTGCTATAGTGCCGGCATCCTTTTTCTTTACTGGACATAAGCACATTAAGTCATCGATATTCTTTAAATACTTAATAGCGTAATCTTCTACTGCCTTAGAACTATTTAGCGACTCTATTAAAAAGTCATCTCCCAGTTCCAAAGATGTATCTCTATTCTTTACTTTATAGGCATTAGAGACTATTGTGCTACCTTCTTTTTGTCTGAATGTTTGAGTTAATGTATAAGTATCAATATTTTCTATAAGCTTTAAGTCATTTAATACATTTCCAGGATTTACTGATGGCAACTGATCAGAGTCACCGATTAGCAAAATCAAACAATTATTAGGACAAGCCTTCAATAATAAATAAAACAGTTCTTCGTCTAACATTGATACTTCGTCTGCGATAATAACATCTGCATCCAAGTTATCTACTGTACCTAACGAATCACCATATGGGGTGTAATTTATTGTCTTATGAATTGTTCTAGCACTGAGTCCTGTCTTCTTTGCTAAGTTTTGAGCTGCAGAACCAGTTGGTGCGCAAAGAACAATCTTTTTCTCTGGATCCAAAATGTTTATATATTTAAGCATTACATTTACAACGGTAGTTTTTCCTGTGCCGGGACCACCTTGTAAGATTTTGATGCCAGTAGTCTTTAATAGCTCAAAGGCTTTTGTTTGCGAATCAACCAGCTCGATATTACATGCGATTTGTGCTTTTGCAATAGCCTTAGCATCGTATTTAAGAGCCTTAGGATTGCTATTCAATCTTTTGATGTTTGATATAATCTTCTTTGTTAATTCAGCTATATATGCTGTTGTAACTACATCATTATCGATTACAAACTTATCATTTAGTATCAATCTGGCTTTAACGAACTCCATTGGTATTTCCCCAAGAGCGTTATTCTTAAGAATACTAAAAGCCTTAGATGCTAACTTATCAAAAGATGTACAGGTACTTCCCTGGTTCTTGATGCAATCAAATGCATATTCTAGCGCTGAGTTTATTCTGCCAGTAGATAATGGCGAATATCCTTGAGCTTTTGCTATACTGTCGCAAGTACCAAAAGAAAAAGAACACATCCTACCAACTACATAAGGGTTTGACTTTATCAGCTGCAAGCTTTTATGTTTTTTGTTTCTTACTAAAAGCATTGCTTCTTCATAACTACCGCCATTTTTGATAATGAATTCTGTTGTGTCTTCATTAGCTAAAAATAACTTTGAGTCCTTATAAATCTTGTAGGCCGATTTTTTATAATCAGCTGGGCAGATAGTTTTAAACTCTTCTTTTGTGGTACATTGCTTTATAGCTCCAAATAAGCCATTATTAAAGTAGTTTGATAACTCTAGGCCCTCTTTAATTGTTTTACATACATTTATTTGACTTAAATATTGAGCTGCAGCTATTTGTCCGTTACTAGTTTTACAACTTGTGAAGAAGAAAGCATTGCTTCTGTATTCACCCTCCAGCTCTAATGGAATGTATTTATTTATTCCATAAAGTTTACCAACGCAGTATACAAGCTTTTCTGTCTCAATATTCTTTAAAAAGAATTCGGTCTGTCCGTTATAATAATCTCTATCAATTTCTTTACAAAAAAATCCTATAATCTTCATGGACAGCCTCCCTTTATATTTAATATGAGAAATTATTGATGGGCCTAAAAAAAGAAAGAGCCCTTTGGCTCTTTCTCTTTCTGTAACTTTACTTATCCCAGTCGACATCGTCGAACTTCTTATCATTGTCGTGAACCTTGAGCTCTTTGTATGCTTCTGTCCTTCTGTCTTCTCCTTCGATAAATGGCTCTGTATCTTTAACAGTATCAACCTCTATCTCTAAGGCAAGAGTTTCAAGAGCAGCCTTCTCAAGAGTATCAAATTCTATGTTGTTAATGTCATTGTCACAATAATTCAATATTACAGATACTGGTTCGTTGTAGTATTGTGTTTTTTCTTCCTTTGGTGCGCGACAATAATCGTCGTATTTCTTTTTAAATATACCGCGAACCTTATGGACAGCTCTCTCGTAGTTAGGTTTATCATTCAAGATATTAATATATTTAACATCAGAAATATCTTTAATAATTTTATCTAATTCTTTTCTGTCCTCTTCGCTAACAGGAGCTTTCTTTACAGATAACTCAAAGGCTCTATCCATATCACTTTTAGACATGAAAAACTGTTTATTGCTTTCTCGTGTCTCTATGTTAAACGATTTTGTAACCAGCTCTTTGGCTTCATCAGACACATTTATCTTATCTAGCAATAATATGTATCTCTTAAAGTTAGCTTCCTTATTAGCTGCTATTAAGACCTTCTCTAATATATTTCCATAAGCCTTTGCGATTCGATCCGCTCTGTTTCGAGCTTTAATATCTTTAAAGGTTCTCATAGGTCTGCCGGTTTCTTTTTCTTTCAAAATGTATCCTGACTGGCATTTGTATTTACATACATTACGAATCTGGTTTATAGAGGCTCTTTCCTTATTGAATTTACCTAACTTGCTAGCAAGCTCAGGAGTCACCTGTACTGGACTATTGAAGGAATCAAACTGCTTATAAAGCTCTTTCTGATATTCCAAAAGATTGCTTTTATCTGGAGCAAGAGACATTTTCTTTAACTCCAAAAGCTCGACTTCACCAATATTTTGCCCAGTTCTATATACAACAAACCCATCTTTGTTTAATTCTATAAATCTGTCGCCGGCATTTGCGTCAATAATAAAAATAGGAGAATCTCCGTCATAAGACATAACTAATTGTTCCATCTTATTATCATATTCGCGGATCTTAATATCTGTCTCAGTTATAGTAGCTTTCTGTCTAAGGATAGTTGTAAATAGATCTTCCTTAGATGGAGATGTTATGGCATTCATAAAGCTATACTGTGATACTGCTAGATTTATGTTGCCATCACCTGACTTTGTTGCTGCATAATAGAAATCGTTGTTCCAGTGCTTGTTTTGAATTAACTCTGCTGTTGTTGCATCAACATTCTTTATTCGCACGCCCTGTTTGCCGACCATTCCATCAACAAACTCTTTGACTGGTATTTCTGATGCAAGTCCACCTCGCTCTACCTGGATCTGGCGAATCAATGAGTTAATCTTTTCCATATCAGCTGAACTAGCTAACATAGCTCTCTGTGGCTTGTTCTCTTTTGTTAGTGAATCAAACTCAAAGACTTTGATAGTCTCTGTTGGATTCTTTAGATTGTATTTTTCAATCTTGTCTTTCAAAGGCTCATATATCTTAGCAGCTTTTGTCATATCAAATATTTTTGTTTGTGAAGTTCCATCCTTTATAATATCTGACAATCCCTGTAAGAATATTTTGTTTTGCTCGGCCTCTGATTTGGCTTCTTTCTTTGCGAGTTTTAATTTAAATAAAATCGCGGTCATTTCATGTAGCATCTTTTGCCATGAATGAATATCATTGACGGTTATATCTCCGCCTGTCATAGATGTATTTACTGGCATAATTATCTTTCCTCCTGTAATTCTATTTTTATAGGGTTAATATATGTGCTCTCTTTGTGCAGTTATAATTACACTTCTTGCCATGGTATCTCCTCTCTCCAGACTTTGTTTTTAAAATCAATATTGCTTGGGATGTGTTTTAAAAGAAAAAATCTATCCCAATTAGCTATAAACAAAGGTGTTATAAAATCTTTTTGTGGAGTAATGAAAGTTCTTGAGTCTTTATTCCAAAATCTTGTTATTATTAACGAATATATCCAATTATAGTTATGTATCCAACCTGAAGATAAAACTTGTTTTGAAAGTCCTAGTGCTTTGACAAACCATCTTTCGTAGATAATACCTTTTGGATATTTGTCATAGCAGGTAAACTCATTTTCTTCTATGTAATCTATAAGATATTCTTTATATTTTTCTTTTTCTTCCTCTGTGGGAATTCTGCCATTTACTGAGAGTATATCCTCGACACAAAGGCATACCGGAAGAAGTATCGCTTTAAATTCAATCAGTTCTGTCATAGACATATCATCTTCTAGTCTTTGTAGACTCATTCTAAGATCGCTCATATTCTACTTCCTTAGGCTTTTTGCGTAAATCTTCCTTGTATTCAGCGACATTTTCTAATAGCTGATCTTGCAGCTCTGATACGGTATAAAGGTCGCTAGAATATATACCATTTGCTAAATCTATAATCGATTTAAATCTTACTTCATCATCTTGCGCCCTTCTATCCCACTCAGCTTCAGAAAAACTACCTCGCTTTATTGCTCTTTCTTTTCTTACTTGATCAGGGCAATCAATGTATGCGATAAACAAATTATCTTTACCGTATGCATCAATATAACTTCTTACACCATCTGGATCCAACACTACAACATATGATGAATTGTTAGCATCAACAACCGGTGAACCATAATACCAGGTTGCTGGTACTCCATTAAAAAGTGTGTCGTAGCTTCTTGATTCTAAGAGCTGGTTCTGTATTTCTTTAAACTTATCTTCTGACACAAAATGATAATCAATACCATCAGTCTCTTTATCTCGCATTGGTCGTGTTGTGTAAGAAACTATTGGACGAGCATCTGTGTATGTGATAAGTTCGTTGAGTAAAGTATCTTTACCCGAAGCAGACTTACCTGCTAAAACAATAATCATTGCGGTTCCTCCTTTATTGTCTTCTTGTAAAATATGATAAAAAACAAAATCAAAGACTAACTGTAATCGCTAGGTACATCGATACTAACTACACTAATCTACTAGCTGGGGACAAACGAGACATCTAGTCTATGAGCCAGCAATGAGTTTGATGGATTAAATGGAGTCATACTAAATAATGAGCATAATGAATTAGATAAATGTAATCGATTGGATGAATCTAACGCGTGTGGCCTGGATAAAACTGACCAACAAGTTGTAACGATAGATTTAGTATCAGCTACCAATGAGTTTGTGACGGATTGGCCACAGTGGGTTTCTTGCTTTTTCCCCACTACACTGACTCTGGCATTTTTTGACACTTTTGTTTTAACATTCATTTTTCTCAAGAATTTACTGATGCTATCCTCTAAGAAAAATACAGATTTACCATATCTTGTTAATTTGTTTGCTTTCAAAACTCTTTTTACTGTACTCAAAGAACACTCTACCTTTCGAGCAATCTCTTCGTAGAGATAACCATCGTTAAATAGAGTAATTATTGTATTATTGCGAGCATCTTTCTTATCTTTATTTCTTGCCTTGATTTCTTCTCTCTGGGCAGTTTTTGATAAAGATGCAAACTGTAATATCTTGTTCTCGTCTTCTGTTATACCTAATTTAGCGATAATATAGGCATCGCTTATAACATAGTATCCAGTCTCTCCTAATACATTGGTAACTCTGCTTGTTGTCTTGAAGATGTTGTAAATCTCGCTTTTAGGTAATGGATGAGTAAATTTATCATTTAGATCGAAAACATAATTTTGAGCATCAAAATCAGGCATGATTTGCTTTGCACTTGAGTATGCAACAAAAAGAAGTTGCTCTCTACAGCCAGCACAATCACCGCCTCTTAGTTCGATAAGCTTATTTATTTTCTTTAATCTACAAGGAAGTCCGTATACTCCTATTACTTTCTTTTTAGCATTAGATTTTTTGCTGATTTTCTTAGCATAATCAGACTTGTGTTTATTACAGCCTAATTCGGTTGCCAGGCTCTCTAAGGAGACATAATGGATAGTTTTATCACTGTTTTCAAATACGCCTTCTAAACGGCAAAATTCGCCATTCTTCTGGTTAATTGTACCTGGTAATCTAATGACTCTTGCAGCATCAGATACACTTCTATCTATTTCGCAATTGTATCCAGCTAAGATTTCGTCATACTTATCAAATAAGTGGTTTCTTACTATATCAAGCTTATCTACTGCTTTCTTAGTCCCTTTACCTCTAGGAATACTTCTTTCTAATGTGTAGATAGCACAAAGACCTCTCCCAGTAGAGTTAACTACTGTTGGGACAGGTAATAATCTATTCTGATATGCATATTTTAATCTATCTTTGATTTTACTTAATTCTGATTCAATATCTTTTGTGTTATGCAAATCAATATCTATAGCAATGTTCTCATGACAATAAACAGATGAGTTCTTTCGGCGTGGAGTTCTAAAAGAATTTACGCTTACATACTCATCTGCATAAGTTTTCGCATAATCGGTAATTTTATTGAAATTGTCATTAGTTGTAGAGGTGTGAATAACACTATTCTTGTTATCTTTTACCATCTTAATGATTTTTCCACCACGAGCATCATGATGGATTATATCTAAAAATACGCGCTTTTCATCCCACGCGTTATAGTTGTTTCTATATTTAATGTCCATAAATTACCACCATTTTCTAAATGTTTTGATAAATTCTTCTTTTGTTCCATAGTTTTTTAGCCAGTAATCCTGGCATTTGCGCTTCCATTTCAGATCCAGTTCTCTGTTAAAATGAATTGCCTCATTAGACATATCATGCCAATGAGCGCTCAATGGAATTAAAAAGCCATATTTTTCACTATTAGCTTTGTTAGACGCTTCAAAAATATGGTGGACATGGATGTTGTTTTTAGTTCCGGATATAATGCAGGTGTATAAATCATCAGTAAATACACTCTTTAGTTTTTTCTTATTATTTGTCTTTGGCTTTGGTGGAACATAAGCCTTTTTTTTATTATTCTTCACCTTGTTGGCGTATGAATCTCTGAGGCTGGATTTAGCCTTTAATGGCTTATATTCCTTTTGGCCGGATTTAATTTTTTCTGCATAAGAGCTTCTTAATGATGTTCTTTTCATTTCACAAATGTTTCCTTTAAATCATCTAATTCTAAAATGTCTAACCAATCTATAAGCGCGTTCTTATGAATTACAGCCTTATAAGAATCAATATCTGTATCGATTAAGACATTTGTGTATATCTTTGCTAAATCTTTTGATAAATAAACTAGATGCTTATTCTTAACTAGCGAATCATAAGGAAGTCTAGTTATATTAGCTTCAGTTTTAAGCAAGTCCTTTGCTTCTTCTCTTGTTATAGAAAGAATTGTTTTATATAAGTCATCTATTGAATCAAAATAATTTAACAGCTTTGTTGCAGTTGTTGGTCCAACGGATGGGCATCCAGGGATGTTATCTGAGGAATCTCCTGCTAGGCCCTTCAAATCAACAATTTGATCTGGGAATTTTAATCCAGTGTATGCTTGAAAATTAGTTTTATTGATAAGCACACATTTATCTGGCAATGTTTTATATTTCTTGTTAAGCTGCATATTAACCAGATCAGCTTTTTCTTGAGATTGCTGCATCAGCCATACTGATGTGTTATCAGAGATAAGCTGCAAATAATCTTTATCTTTGGTTAATAGAACTATTTCTTCTTGTGTTTCAAACTCTTTAGCTAAAGTTCCAGCAATGTCATCTGCTTCAAATCCGTCAGTAACTAATGTCTGGACACCGATTTCTGATAACAATACCTGTGCTGTTTTGATTTGTTGTTTTAATGGATATTGAGTTTGAGTTCTATTACTCTTGTAGTCTGGATACATCTTTCTTCTGAAGGTATCTCTATCCTTGTCTAACACAACACATATATGTGAAGGATGCTGTGTCTTTAGGATTTTAAGAACTGTGGAAAGCAAAAAATGTAGCGCATTGGTATATACGCCATCTTCATTTTGCTTAATATCTTTATATAGAATTTCCAATTTTTCAGGATCTGTTTCTGCGTACATTTCCTTTGAAATTGTTCCATAATAACCTGTATTCAATATTGCTGAGCCATCAATAATAACAAACATATTTGTATCTCCTTTCGTACTAAATAAATATGATGAAAAAACAAATCGCTAAAAATAATTTTTTTTGAATCCTATTTTTTAAATCATATTTATATCGAAGTACAAAAATGGAGGTATTTTAATGGCAAAAGAAATTGATAAACAGAAAGCTCTTGATGACGCAATTAAGCAAATCAAGAAGACCTATGGCGAAGATTCGGTAATGAAGTTGTCCGATGGCGCTAACATGAATGTAGAGGCATTACCTACCGGTTCCTTAGCACTTGATTATGCGCTAGGTATTGGTGGAGCTCCAAGAGGTCGTATTATTGAGATTTATGGACCAGAATCATCAGGTAAGACTACTATCGCATTGACTATGGCGGCAGAAACTCAGAAGCGCGGTGGTACCGTAGGATTTATTGATGCAGAACACGCATTAGATCCAGTATATGCAAAGAATATTGGTGTAGATGTTGAAGAGCTCTATATGTCGCAGCCAGATTCCGGAGAACAGGCATTAGACATTGCAGATGCACTTGTTAAATCAGGAGCTTTGGATCTTGTTATTGTCGATTCTGTAGCGGCTTTAACACCACAAGCTGAAATCGATGGAGATATGGGTTCTGCTCATGTAGGATTGCAGGCAAGACTTATGTCTCAGGCATGTAGAAAGCTTACAGCTGCAGCAAACAAGTCTGATTGTACAATAATCTTTATTAACCAGCTTAGAGAAAAAGTTGGTGTTATGTTCGGCTGTCTTCATGCTGATACTGTGATTCCTTTTACTGACGGGCGCTCATTTACTATTAGGGAAATCGTAGAAAAGCAGATCAAAGGCTCAGTTTGGTCATATAATGAAGAAACTAAGCAGTTTGAAGAAAAGGAAATTATTGATTGGCATTATAATGGTGATGTATTTGATAATTCCGACTATATCCATATTGAGACAGGATTAATGGATGCAGTCAACGGCATAGCTGGTATTACTGTTACTCCAAATCATAGAGTAATGACAGAAAATGGTTGGAAAGAAGCTAGGGAATTAACTACTCAGGACAAGATTCTTTCAAAGTATCATTCTACAATCGGAGGAACTTTAGAAAGCTTTCTTTATGGAATGTGTTGTGGAGATTCTCATTTGGCAATTCGAGACAAAAATACTGCCTCATTAAGAATTCAGGACACAGCAAACCCTGATTATGTAAATTGGAAAATTGATAAATTATCACCATTTTATGACTTTTCTTGGGTTATTGTTAATGGAAAGAAAAGATATCAGACAAAGTATATTTCTGAATTCGCTGTACTAAAGAGAACTGTCGGCGAGAGAAATCCGTTAGTTATGCTTAAGAATCATTATAGCGATATGGCTCTTGCTATTTGGTATATGGATGACGGATGGTTAGATTTAAATAACAGTCATAGGCGTTCAACAATTTCAGCTAAAAGATTTAAAAACGATTCAATTATTTTGAATGAAATTGCAAATGAGTTGAGTAAGATTGGATTGAATTGCACTGTTAATGAGAACGACGGATCTTTTAGGTTTAATAAGGAATCGACTAAGCGGCTGATGGAAAAGATCGCAAGATTTGTTCCTGATTGCATGCAGTATAAGCTGTTGCCTGAATTTAGAGGCCAGTATGAGGAATTTACCCTGGAGTCTTTCGAATCCAACAAAGAGGAATATATGCCAATCAGAATGATAAGACATGCTAGTGATAAACAGATGAAGCAGAAGGGTAAGTATGATTTATCGATTAAAGATAATCATAACTACTTAGCAGGTGGCGTAACTAATGGATTATTAGTACACAACTCACCGGAGACAACGCCCGGCGGCCGTGCATTGAAGTTTTATGCTTCAGTTAGACTTGATGTACGAAGAACTGAGACTGTTAAAGATAATGGAACTGCTGTATCTAACAAGACTAAGATTAAGGTTGTTAAAAATAAAGTAGCTCCACCTTATAAGGAAGCTTTTACTGAAATAACATTTGGTGAAGGTATTGATAAAATTGGTGAGCTTATAGATATTGCTTCATCACTTGATTACATTAAAGTTGGCGGAGCTGGTTGGTATAATCTTCCTAGTGGAGATAAGATCCAAGGAAGAGCAAATGTTAAGGAATTCTTTAAAGAACATCCAGACGAATATAAGCAGCTTTATGAAACAGTAAGAGAAACATTATTTACATCACCAGAATCAGAGTAACAAAAAATCGCTCCAGGGCCTATGATAAACATAAGTCCAGGGGCGATTTATTTTTGCATCACTTCTCCATAAGTAACTCATCTATGGACAATTGATGAATCTGGCAGTCGAGCTCGTATTGCTCGTCTATTGTTGAGTGCTGTTCCGGTAGCACCCAAGGGGTTGTATACTCTCCTCTCGGAGACATATCAATGAAGTCACTCATTGACATCTGCGAGAGGAATACTATTTTTGGTTCACCACTCATTCTTCTTCCTCCTCTTTTTCAATTTCTTTGTATAAAATATGAGAAAAAGGACGAAAAAATATATAATTATCTGACTATATCGTCGTCGCGGCCTTTATAATCTTTGGTTTTAGCCTCTTTAATTTCATAAGCTTTTAAGAAATCTTTTATAGCTGAAATACTCTTTGGTATTTGGACTATTTTGTCATCTTCTTTTGTAGCTATAATTATTCCATTTTCAAAATTAGTTTTATCTGGCTCATTAGCATCAAAATAATAAATTGATGAACCCTTTCTAACCAGGCATTCCGTTGGCAGTCCTGTTTTTTTGGCTAAAGAGCTTAATTCGTTGAGTTCGATTTTTTCTTTATTAGCATCAACTATGCCGGCTACAATATCTTTATATTCTGTAGCTGTATAGAAGTAATATCTATAATCTTCATCATACATTTTTGCATACATATCTTTTTCATAAGCATCAATTATAAATTCTATAGATGGAGCATCATCAAATTGATCTTCGATATCCATGATGTATTTCATAGATTCTTGATAATTGTCTGGATTAGAAAATTTACTACACTGATCATAGAAATCTTTGCTTAAGTCTTTAATTACTGTTGTATTGAAATGCGCATCGATTTGCGAATAAATATCTACGCCTTGCTCTAAATTAACACAGAAGTGCTCTCCCGCAGCAGCAATGGTTCGATTATATCTGTCTACATTCGGAACCGTATGGACTGTTTGCTCTGTCTGTGTATCTTCAGCTACCCGAGTAATACTTTTTATACCATTGACATTAGCTATCACTAACATAGTTTCAAAGAACTTCGTATCCAAAACATCCCCGGGCTTATGACTAGGTTTAAATCTTTGGTGTATTTGGCCTATAATGTTATCTGCGCAGTATTTAGAACTAGGAGCTAAGCCTTCTCCGTTAGTTTCTATTATCATGTTATGAGATGTCTCTTCGCTTAATACTAATCTTAGTCTTGGATTTTTGAATAGTTTGTTTTTAGCAAAGGCATATGAGCGACAAATAAATGTGTTTATACAATTATCTTTATCTGCATCAGCCACTATCATTCCGATTATTGAACGAGATTCATATCTACTAGAATCAATATTTCTATCAATATTATGATCCTGGACGGCTTCTGCGATGACTTTTATTTGAGATTTATCAAAAACATCATTTATTAATGTGCTATATTTTCTTAATTTTTTAGAAACTTCTGTTTGTTCTCTAGCTCTTTCTATTTCTTTTTCAA
>ODAI013414740.1_pt1 | contig 27337 bp, 18 predicted proteins | sample 1539321 | NCBI WGS metagenome assembly ODAI01 (sample SAMN02144231, study PRJEB22623) | gut metagenome | biome: sheep rumen | host: Ovis aries | place: New Zealand
CAGATGCCGGCAAAGCCTGTCAGGCAATGCGCTCTCATTTGCTTTGTGATAAACGCGAAGAATGCCTTGAAAAAGTCTGTAGAAATATATAATGCGGAGACCCTGCGGCGCCCTTGGAGCCGCTTTTTGTGAAGCAGGGCTTAAAATGTGCGCGTCAGGGACTGTGGGCGGCAGCGGGAGCCGCAAAAGCTTTTTTCCGCGTGTTTGCGCACTGGGGGGATTTTTGAGACTTGCGCATTGACCGCTTGCGGAATAAAGAGTATTATGAAATAAGGGAGAAAAGCTTATGTACGGGCGGCTTTTTGCGGGCATGACAAGGATGCCGGCAGATTGTTGGTAGGGATGCTGGAGCTGTCCGGAGCATGCGCTTTCCGGATTGGCGACCTTGCGAGACCTGAAGGAAAAATAAAGCTTTCCGAGGCAGGTCTAATGGAGCTTCTATGAAAAAACATATATCTTTGCTTGTGGCAGCCGTCATGGGGGTTGCCGTGGCAAGCGCCGATGTGGCGCTGGGCGTCCGCGGAACCGCTCAGTGGGGGCTTGGGACGACTGTTGACAATTTTGACGGAAGCGAGCTTGACCTTTCGCGGATGTGGATGTTCGGCGGTTTCCTGTACGGAAAAATCCCGGTCTCGGTGGTGGAGAACCTGTATGTCCAGCCGGAGCTGGGCTTTACCCATCGTATCGCGGGCTTTAAGTGGAACGATATGAAATATGCGCTGACGTACAATGCCATCGCGCTTCCGGTGCTCATCGCCTACGATTTTCCGATTACGCAGGCCTTTTCCGTGACGGTGGAGGGCGGCCCGCAGTTCTCCGTGGCCATGGGCAGGATGCGTCTGGAGGATAAGGACGGAAGCGAGCTGGCAAACGCCGACCCGGAATCGCGGATACTGTTCAGCGGTATCATCGGCGCGGGAGTGTCCTATGCGTTCTCTTCGGGAACCGCCGCGATATTCGACATGCGCTACGACTTAGGCTTCAACAAGCTGGAATTCGAGAATAGTGATACAGGGCTTTTCCCCCGCGGGCTGAGCTTTAGCGCGGGCTTCCAGGTTAAGTTCTAGCGGCAGCTTTTGGTGCCGCCGCCTTTTTAGGGCGCAAAAAAGGGGCTTGTCCGCTTTGGGCAGCCCCTTTTGTTTTCCGTGCCGGACGGCACATCGGGCATGAGGGTGCCGCGCGTCCGTCATACTTTTATTTTTTCCAGCACCTTTCCTATGCTGTCGTGGATGACGAGGTCTGCGATGCCGTCGTTCTGGGTCTTGTCGCGGTTGATGAGCACAAGGCGGTCGCCGCGGTAGGCGTTTATGAATCCCGCGGCGGGGTACACGGTAAGGGATGTGCCGCCGATAATCAGCAGGTCTGCCGATTGTAGCGCGGCTATGGAGCGGGATACCGTCTCGTCGTCGAGGCTCTCCCCGTACAGCACGACGTCAGGCTTGATGATGCCGCCGCAGCCGGGATTGGAGCAGCGGGGGATTCCGCGCTTGTCCATGTTGCTGCGCACGTAGTCCGCGTCGTAGAACATGCCGCACTGCGTGCAATGGTTGCGCAGCGTGCTGCCGTGCAGCTCAAGGACATTTTTGCTGCCGGCGGCCTGATGCAGCCCGTCTATATTCTGCGTGATGACGGCAAAAAGCTTTCCGGCCTGCTCCAGCTCCGCGAGTTTGTAATGCGCGGCATTCGGTCTGATGCCGGATACAAGGAGCTTTGCCCGGTAAAAGCGGTAGAATTCACGCGGGTTCTCGGCAAAAAAGCTGCCGCTCAGAATCTGCTCCGGCGTAAAGTCCCATTCCTGGTGGTACAGGCCGTCCGTACTCCTGAAGTCCGGGATGCCGCTTTCCGTGGAAACCCCCGCGCCGCCAAAAAACACGATGCGCTGGCTTCTGCTGATATATTCCTGCAGAGTGTCCAGCTCTTCCTTTGTCACTGCCATGCGATTCTCCTGACCGTATCCTTATCTCCGGCTTCTTTAAAAGCCCGGCCAAATACTATAGAATAATATCATGAACGTCATCATCATACAGCCGCCGCTCGTCCAGCTGAACACCGCCTATCCTGCGGGCGCCTACCTTGCGGCTTTTTTCCGCTCCGAGCGCTGCGATGTCTCTTGGTACGACCTGAGCATAGAGCTTTTCCACGCGCTGTTCTCCGCCGGAGGGCTGGAGCGGCTCTTCGGGACGAGCGCGGGTCATGCCCTTGAGCTTGCTGCCCAAGCGCGGAAGCGCGGCGATGATGCTGCCGCCTCACATATATATCGGTATATTTCCCAGCGCAGGCGATGGATTTCATGGATAGATTCCATCGTGACCATCCTGAACGAGGACAAGGTGAGCGGACGGGAGCTCTGCCACCGTTTTGTCTTCTCTCCGTACGCTCCGCGGGGGATGCGCATGGAGCGCTTTCTGGACGGGCTGGGCAGGGAGCCGACTACGGACGACGCGCGCTTTCTTGCCAGCATGGCGCTTGCCGACCTGGCGGACTACATAACGGCCGTGTTCGACCCGGAATTTTCGCTGGTGCGTTACGGGGAAAGCCTTGCCGTGAGCGAGAGCAGCTTTGCCAGGATAGAGGCCGGGCTCGATGCGCCCGTGCTCACCGGCTTTTACGAGCAGGTGCTAGAGGAACATCTCGCGCGGATTGAGATACCGGCGGGGCAGAAAGTCCTTGCCTGCATAAGCGTTCCGTTTGCGGGCACGTTTACGGCGGCGCTCTACACTGCCCGCTGGCTCAAGCGGCGCTACGGGAACAAGGTTTTTGTGTCCATCGGCGGGGGCTTTGTGAACACGGAGCTCAGGGATACGGAGGAACCCGCGCTTTGCTCCTACATCGACGCGATGAGTTACGACCGCGGCTACGGCTCCTACCGCGCGCTGCTGGGGAGCGGGCTGCTGCAGGACGCTGCTCCGGCGGAAAAAACGCAGGCCGCTCCGCTCTACAAGCTGCGGCTCTTTTGCGGCGGGGCTGTCATTCCGCCGCTTATGCAGGATGCGGATGCTGAGCGCTACGAGGACTGCATGACCGCGTCGCTCGTGCCGGATTACAGCGGCATAGACTTTTCCCGCTATCCGCGCATGCTGGATGACGGCAACCCCATGCAGCGGCTCTGGTCTGACGGCGCATGGCTCAAGGCCTACCTCGCGCATGGCTGCTACTGGCACCGCTGCGCGTTCTGCGACACCACGCTGGATTACGTCTCTGCCTACCGCCCGGCGCAGCTGGGCAGGCTGTTCAGCGGTTTGCTGCGGCAGTCGGAGCTGCACGGTATCCGCGGCATCCATTTTGTTGACGAGGCCATGCCGCCTGCCGCAGCCGCGCAGTTTGCCGCCCTCAACGCCGCCGCTGGCGGGCCGCTGAGCTTCTGGGGGAACGTCCGCTTTGAGCGTGTCTTTGACCGCGACCTTGCCGAGTTTCTTTCCTACGGAGGGCTGACCGGCGTTTCCGCGGGGATAGAGATTGCGACCGGCAGCGGGCTGGACGAAATCTGCAAGGGGACGGACATAGACTCCATCGTCGGGGCGTGCTGCGCCTTCAAGGAATCGGGCGTGCTCGTGCATGCCTACATGATTTACGGCTACTGGCAGGAAAGCGCGCAGGACATGATTGATTCCATGGAGACCCTGCGCCAGTTCTACGCTGCGGGGCTCCTTGACAGCTCGTTCTGGCACAAATTCGTGCTCACGCGGCATTCCCGCGTCTACGAGGAGTGGCGGAAGGGCATGCATCCTGCCTTGCACCCGCTGGAACCGCAGGACGCGGGCATTTTTGCTCGCAACGGGCTCCACTTTGCGGGGGAGGACAAGTCCGCCAGGTTCAGCTCCGGTCTGAATGCCGCGCTCCAGGCATGGATGCACGGGCAGGCGCTCCGGCGCCCGGTGGGCAAGTGGTTCCCGTTCAGGACGCCCATGCCCTCCGTTCCTGCGGACTGCGTGGAGGCGGCCATCGCCCGCTATGAGCGGCGGCGGGATGAGGCCTTTGCTGCCCCGTTCCAGGCGGAAAAAGCCTTCTGGCTGGGGGGCGATGTGCTTGTGGCCGACGGCGGCAGGACGCTTGTCTGGGAATACATGGGCGGGCTGCACGAGCTGGAGCTGCCCGGAGCGCTGCGGGGGCAGAAGGCTGCCCTGCTTGCCGGTCTGCTCGCTGCCCTTGCGCCGGAGCGGCGTGCCTGCGGGGCGCCTCCGCAGCTGCCGCCTCAGCTGGCCGCGCATGGCATCCCCGGCGAGCTCCGCGCCCTCCTGCGCCAGTTCCGGGGAAGGGGATTGGTGCAGCTTCCTCTGAATCTTCCCTGTAACCAATAGACTATATCACATATTTGCTATAATATATGGAGGGTTCAGTTTCTAAGAGTCCACGGTGACGTCTTGCCTGGGAATCGGGGAACTGCCCAGAATGCTCCAAAACTCCCCTTCGCCGGGCTTTTGGGGCGTGCTGCTCCGGGAACTGAAATTTCCGGACAGCTCCATGGAAATAAGCCGGTTCCAATGGCGCTTAAGATTTAAACCGGCTTAAACTGAATAATTCCGCTGCTTCTGAGGAGTATGTGCCGTATGCCACGTTCAACACGTTTGTTTCTGTTCGCTCTGTCCTGTTCTTTATTCCTGCTGATGAGCGCAGGATGCAATAAAAAGCAAGGCGGTAAAAAGCAAAAGAACAGCGATGAGCCTACCATAAAGGTAGAATCCGATATAAAGGAATTCAAGGTAATCTCTTTCTCTCCGGCAGAGACGCTGCCTGCCGCGACAAAGTATCCTTCCGTCCAGATACAGTTCTCCCGTCCCGTGGTAGCGCTGTCCAAACTGGGGGAGCCGTCCAATAAATCGGACATCGTAAGCATAGAGCCTGAGCTGAAGGGCGTGTTCCGCTGGTACGGCACCAGCCTGCTGAGTTTTGAGAGCAGCGAGGAAGTCCTCCCGCAGAAAGTGTATACGGTGAAGGTGAGCCCCAAGACGAATTCCATCAACGGCGAGCCCATCACCGGGCAGCTTGAGTATTCGTTCCATCCTGAGGAGCTGCGGATGGTCTCCGTGCTGCCGGGCTACGGCGAGGTGCAGCAGGGCAATTACGTGGATTCCCGGAGCGTCCCGCCGGAAGTGGCCCGCGACATTCTGGTGACATTCAATTTCCCGGTGAACGCGGCGGTTGTCGCAAAGACGCTCCAGGTGGGGGAGACATCTGGTCTTGATTCCCCCGCAAAGAATTTGGACTATACGGCTGCGCAGGAAAAGCCCAATGCCGTGCGGCTTACACTCAGCGCGAAACCCTCCGAGGACAAGGACATTGAGCTTGTGCTGCCCGCCGGTTCCATGGCGGACGAAGACTGCTATCAGACGCGCGAGCGCCGCACGCTTTCGTTCCATACGCTGCTTCCGTTTAGCATCCGCGATTTTGACGACGACCCGTCCTATATTGCCGACCAGTACTCAAATCCGGTGATGTATGTGTTCAGCAGTATGCTCAAGCAGGGCAGCGAGGCGGACATCGCGTCCCACATCTCCACGTCGCTCGGTACAAAAGTCAGCGCCGACAACGTTGCTATCAGCGGCGCGCAGCTTATCGTGCACGGGCTTCCGGTGCAGTTCGGGCAAAAATACACCCTTACGCTTGAAAAAGAGCTGTCCGACGTCTACGGCCGCCAGCTTGGCGAGGCATCCGTAAAGCAGATAGAGGTGCCCGAAGCCCGCAGCTTTGCTTCCTTCAAGAACTGGGGGCTCAATATCCTGGAGGCGCAGTTCGCGCCAAAGCTGGTGTTCCAGCACCAGAACGTCAAGGCGGGCTCCTCGTATTCGCTCGTTCCCGTCACTGGCGCGAACGGCGGCAAAAGCAAGTCCGATGCCCGGACAGAGACGCTTGACCCCGCGCAGATTCCGCAGAACGTCAAGGTGCTGCAGGCCGTCGATCTGGCGCCGGTGCTTGAAAAGGCGGGGAACGAATACCATGGCTCGGTAGTATTCAACGCGGACATGGTGTACCAGTACAAGACGACCGACTGGCGCACGGAGCAGAAAGAGCTCCATACCGACCACATGAATAACACGCAGGCAATACAGGTAACGGATTTGGGCGTGACCGCCCGCTATGCCTACAACAGCGCGCTTGTGCTCGTGACGAGCCTGAAGTCCGGCGAGCCGGTGGCCAACGCGGACGTTACCGTCTACGCCGTGGAGGAGAACCGCTCCTCGGCCACATATTACGAGGATTTGCTCGGCGGGAACCATACGTCTCTCGGCAAGGCAAAGACGGACGCATCGGGCTTTGCCCAGATTGTATTCGCCAAGAACGCCATCCGCAAGCTGAGTTCCGGCGATTCACGGCGTACTCTTTATATAGAAGCAAAAACAAAAGACGACCGCGTTATCTTCCAGCCGGACATCAACAGCCTGTGGCGGGCCGGGGTATACAATACCGGCAATCCGGGAACTGCGGAAGAGGAGCAGATGGTCACGTTCATCTTTACTGACCGCGGGCTCTACAAACCGGGAGAGACCATAACATTCCGCGGAATAGACCGCACGCTGAAGGTGGGCGAATACAGCCCGTATGAGGGGAAATTCCACCTGACGCTTGACGACGGCTCGTGGAATCCGACCGTGTACTATACGCTTGATGAGAAGACGACGGCAAACGGCACCTTCTGGGGCAAAATAAAGCTGCCGGAGGATTTGCGCCCCGGTTCCTACCGTATCAGGTACAAGCGCGATGGCGACAACTCGACCCAGGTCTGCCGCGTAGAGGTGCAGTTCTTTGAGCGCCTGCGCTTTGAGGTAAAATCTTCGGTGCCCTCCATCACCTATTTCTCCGGGGATGATATCTCTGCGGATGTCAGCGCGAACTATCTGGGGGGCGGAAGCCTCGCGGGCTGCTACTACAGCGCATACTGGTCGCGGGAGCAGAGCTGGTTCAGTCTGAAGGGCAGCAAGTTCGAAGGCTATTCGTTCGGCCCGGTGCAGGGCTATGACGGGCGTACCTCCCTTGACTACGCGGACGGTATGCTCAACGGGGACGGCAAGGCGAGTATCTCGCAGAAGACCGGCGGCGAAAAGCTGCTCGGCATGCCCTACAGCTACCGCATGGAGGCGACCGTCTCGGACAACGCCAACCAGGCAATCGGCACCGTCGCGTCTGTGCTCGTGCATCCCGCCCGCTACTATATCGGCCTGAAGCGGCAGGACAGGAACGGCTTCCCCAAGAAGGGGGATACGGTGAAATTCAACTATCTCTGTGTGACCCCTGACGGCTCTGCGCCCGGCGCCGGAGACCTGCCGGAAAAGAAGACCATGAAGCTGGAGCTGCTGCGCGAGGAGTGGAAGGAAGTGCAGCAGGTCTCATGGAACGGTCAGATTAACACGCGCTATGTCCGCGAGATGGTCAGCGAGGAGGAGAAGGAAATCAGCCTCTCTGCCAGCGGCAACGCCACGGAGATTTCCGTGGTGCCGCCCAAGGGTGGCGCCTACCTGCTGCGGCTTTCCGCAAAGGACAACCGCGGCCGCGATGTCATAACGGAATCCCGCTTCTATGCGACCAGCTCCGACTGGTACTGGTTCAACCGCGACAATGCGGACGAGATTACCATGACGGTGAACAAAGACTCCTATGAGGTGGGCGACACCGCGCAGATTCTCATGCAGAGCCCCCTTCCCAAGGGAACGTACCTGCTTACCGTGGAGCGCGAGGGCATTATTTCCCAGGAAGTCCGGAAAATCGATGTGCCGACGACCGTCCTTTCCATCCCGGTACAGGAATCCTTTGTGCCGGTCATGTACGTGACGCTTTCCTCGTACTCCGTGCGCACCGGCGCGCCGAAGAACGACTACAATACCCCTGACCTCGACAAGCCGAAGGGCTACTTCGGCGTGGCCGTCCTGAACGTGAATCCCACGCCCAAACGCTTTGACGTGGACATAAAGATGGACAAGGCGAGCTACCGCCCCGGCGAGACCGCCAAGATATCTATCCGCGCGACAAAGAACGGCGCCGCCGTTCCTGACGCGGAGGTCACGCTGATGGCCGTTGACCGCGGCGTCATCGACCTTATCAACTACCATGTGCCCGACCCGGTGGAATACTTCTACCGCAAAAGCCTCTTCCCCGACTGCGTGCGGGGCGGTGATTCCCGCTCGCTGCTGATGGATCCCGTCACCTATGAGGTAAAGAACCTCGTCGGCGGCGACAGCGATGGCGCTGACGACGAGAAGATGCAGGAGCGCAAGAATTTTGAGCCGACGGCGCTCTTTATCCCTGACCTCAGGACGGACGATAACGGTTATGCCGAGTATTCCTTCAAGCTGCCGGACTCCCTGACCGCGTACCGTGTCACGGCTGTCGGCGTGAACGGCAACAACTTCTCGCTGAGCGAGAGCGAGCTGCCCGTCGCAAACCCGGTTTCTGTCCGCGGCGTGCTGCCACGGCAGCTGCGTCTGGGCGATACCGGCGAGGTCGGCGTCACCATCTCCAACATCGACGCGGCAGCGCATGCTGTATCGGTAAGCGTCGCCCTGTATGAGGGCGTTGACAAAGCCGGCGCGCAGACCTCGGACGAGGACGTGCAGCGGCTACCCGGCGCGGCGGTTTTTGCGGAGAACGCGAGCAAGAAAATCTCCGTGGCGGGTGGCAGGAGCGACGCCCTTATGTTCAGCATAAAGGCGACCAAGCCCGGCTGGATAACTGTCGAATACACGGTTAAGAGCGATGTCGTGAACGAGAAGATACTGATGCCGCTCCAGATAGAAAAGCCGTATATATATGAGACGGTGGCGACGACTGGCGAAGTCCGCGCCGAGGAGAATACGGGCACTGCTTCCTCTATAGAGAAGGTCATTCTGCCGCAGAGCGCGGAGGACGGCCTTGGGGAGCTGTACCTTCAGCTTGACCCGACCCGCCTCGGTGTCCTGCGGGAAGCAATCAATTACGTGTTCCACTACCCGTACGGCTGTCTTGAGCAGCGTTCCTCCGCGATACTGCCGCTCGTCGCCTTCGGAAAGTATATCAAGGTCTTCGGGCTCAACAGCGAGGTAAAGAACCCCAAGTCTGTCGCCAGAAAGGAAATCAGCTCATGGGGCAAGTCCCAGCTTCCGGACGGCAGCTTCCCGTACTGGCCGGGCGGAAATTACGCGAATGCCTATGTCTCCATGCGCATCGCCGAAATCATCGGGCTTGCGATGGAAGAGGATATCGCCATAAAGAACGTGGATGTCGACAGCCTTGCCGAATACCTTTGCCGTGAGGCCGACGAGACCTTTGGCACGGACGGCTCGTGGAGCAATTACTTTGCGGCCCATGCCTATTATGCGGCATCCTGCATCGATGGCGACGTGAACCTGCAGAACGTGGACAAGATAGCGGAGCCGGAAAGCGTTGACTTTGAGACGCTCGTGCTCTGCGGCCTTACCTATCTGAACAAGGGGAAGAAGACAAAGGCCGCTGCAATCATGAAGCGCGTCCGCAGCCGTATGTCGCTCACGACCCGCGGCGCGGATATCTCCGGCGCAGGCGGCAGCTACGGCCGCTGGTCATTCTTCAACGACCAGTCAGAAAGCTTTGCGCTCTGCCTGCAGCTTGCGACGCAGCTTGACCCGGCGGACAGCGTGAACGGGCATCTCGTCTACGAGCTGCTCCAGCTCCAGCGCGCCGGAAAGGGCGGCTACTGGACATCGACGGCCGCGACTGCCCGCGTCCTTACCGCCCTCCATGCCTACATCCTCTCCAACCAGCTTGAGGATCTGAACTTTACTGCGGAGGCGCTGATTAACGGCAAGCGGGTGTTTGGCGGGGACTTCAAGGGTGTCGCCGCGGAGGCGCTGGAAGAGACCTTGGACTTTAAAGAAAAGCCGCTGGCTTCCCTGCCGAGGGATAAGGAGATTGAGCTGACCTTCAGCAAAGAGGGTACGGGCACCTTGTACTACACGGCTGCCATGAAGTACGCCATACCGGCGGCGGAGCAGACTGCCCGCGACGAAGGCATCTGTATCTTTACTGAAATCACCGACGTCAAGACCGGCGAGGTGGTGACGGCCGACAAGCTGGTGGCAGGCAACGTGTACCGCGAAAAGGTCTACATCTCCACCACAAAGTCCCGCGAATTTGTGGCGGTCAGGGCACCTATCCCTGCGGGCTGCGAGATAATGAACGCGGCCTTTGTCACGACCGGCAGCGTTCCGGAGGATTCCGGCTCTGACGAGGAGGACGAGGATTCCTGGGAATCTTACGTGCGGAACTACAACTGGGGTCTCTCTTACCAGGGAATCTATGACGCGGAGGTCCAGTACTTCTGGGACTACTTCCCGACGGGATTCCAGCACGTAGACTTCCTGTTCCGTGCCGTCCGCAAAGGTACGTACAATACGCCGTCAGCAACGGCAGGATGTATGTATCAGGAGGAAATCTTCGGTCGCAGCAACGGAAAAGTCTGGACTATCGAATGAAAAAAAACGCCGGGAGGAGCGGCAGCATGCTAAAACGCTGTGCTGCCGTCCTTGTCGTTCTGCTGGCAGTCCGCGTGCTGGCATGGCTCATGCCGTGCGCCGCGCTGAAGGATTTTATGCAGCGGGAAAACAGCACGCGCTTCTACGACAGGAACGGCGTGCTGCTGCAGGTCCGCCCGCTGGCGGACGGCTTGCGCAGGGAATACTACCCGCTGGCGGACATTCCCGACAGCGTGGTGCAGGCCTTTATTTCCGCGGAGGACAAAAATTTCTACATACATCCCGGCGTCGATTTTTTTTCCATACTGCGTGCCTTTGTGCAGAACAAGCGGGCGGGCTATACCGTCAGCGGCGCTTCTACCATAACCATGCAGCTGGTGCGCCTTGTCTATCCCCGCCGCGGCAAGACGACGCTCCTGACAAAATGCATAGAGATGCTCCGCGCCTTCCGTATCGAGGCAAAGCTTTCAAAACGAGAAATACTTGAATTATATTTAAATAATATCCCGTTTGGCTTTCAGGTGGAAGGAATCGGCAGCGCCGCCCGGACATTTTACGGGGTAACGCCGGACAAGCTGACTGAGGCGCAGATACACCAGCTGGCCCTTATCCCGCGCCGCCCGGTGCAGTACGCGCCCGAAAAACAATTTGTCTACCCCAATCTGTGCCCCCACTTCCTCCGCTATGTGACGGACGATTATCTGTCAAAGGGGAAGCGCCTGCCAGCCAGCCTGAGCTTGTCCATAGACAGCACGCTCGTGACGGAGACCGAGAAGAATATCCAGAAGAAAATATCCGAATTCTCGGAGTCCCGTATCCACAACGGGGCGGCTATCGTGCTGGACAACCTGACTGGAGAAATCCTTGTCTGGGTGGGGAACGCATCCTTTGATGATGACGCGCATTCCGGCCAGATAGACGGCGTGCTCGTGGAAAACCAGCCGGGCAGCTCCATGAAGCCCTTTTTGTATGCGCTTGCGCTTGAGCACGGCTTTTCCCCGGCGGATCCTCTGCCGGATATCCCGCAGGATTTCGGGACTTTCGGGGTCTACGTGCCGCTGAATTTCAACAACTGCTACAACGGGCCCGTCCGCCTGAGGGTTGCGCTGGCGTCCAGCCTCAATGTGCCCGCCGTCTACCTGCTGCATGAAATCGGGATGGACGCCTATATATCCTGCCTGCAGTCGCTGGGCTTCAGCTCCCTTGAGTCCCAGCGGGATTCGCTGGGGCTGTCGCTTGCCCTTGGCGGGGTCTCGGTCTCGCTTTACGAGATGGCGCGGGCCTTCTCCGTGTTCCCGAATGACGGGGTGCTGCATGGCAGTACCTTCCTCAAAGCGTCAGGCAAACCCGGCGGCGCGGGCGGCGGCAGCAGGGTCTACCGGACGGATACCGCGCGGGTTCTCTGCGACATCCTCAGCGACAAGAATGCCCGCGAGCTGGGCTTCGGGCACGCAAAGGTCTTTGATACCCCGTATCCGGCGATATTCAAGACCGGGACTTCAAACCAGTTCCAGAACATCATCGCGCTCGGCGCCACAAGCCGGGTGACGGTGGGCGTGTGGATGGGCAATTTTGAGGGGCAGACCGTCGTCGGCAAGACAGGCAGCAGCATTCCGGCGGAAATCGTGCGCGCGCTGCTTGACGAGCTGAGCAAACGCTACGGCGCTGATTCCTTCCCTGCGCCGGAGGATTACCGGCAGGAGCGGGTGTGCGCGCTCTCCGGCCTTGCGGCGGGCCCGGCCTGCCCCGCCACGGTGAACGAATACGTGCGCGTGCAGCGTGACAGCTGCACATGGCATTCCATGCAGGGTGGCCTTGTGCAGGTGCGCTATCCGTCGGAATACCAGCATTGGGCTCATTCGCGCAACATCGCGGGCTCCATCGCGGAGAATTCCGCCGAGCTCAAGATTGTCTACCCCAAAAACGGCGCGGTGTTCATCTACGACCCCTCGCTTCCGTCCTCGGTGCAGATGCTGCAGGTGCAGGCGGTCGGGGGCGCCTCTGAGCGTGCCTCCCTGTACGTGGACGGGAATTTTGCGGGGGAGGCTGTGGACATATTCAGCTGGAGCACTCCGCTGGTGCGGGGGCGCCACCAGCTTGCCGTGGAATGCGGCGGCCAGTCGTATACGGTGTCTTTTACGGTAAAATAAGGCCGCTTCCCCGTGTCCCGCCTAATAAATTTGCAAATTCCTCTGTTTGAATCTATAATAATAGGTATGTCACTCATAGAAAATTTGATAGAGTATTATGACGAGCTTTTCCCCGTGACGGAGGCTCAGAAGGAATTCTACAGCTCCCTCATACAGGCATATACGGCGCCGGTCAAATTTCTACGGGTGGAATGCGGCACAGGGATGTTCGAGAGCTACCTTGCGCGGGAAGGGCACGATGTGACGGGCATAGAGTCCTATCAGGAGATGCTGTATTCCGCGAACCTCCGCAGGAGGAACCAGCTTATGTCCATCCGTTTTTTCTACATGTCCTACCTTGACATGACGCGCTTTCTCGGAAAGGGCTTTTACGACGTCATCTCCTGCCTTGACAACCGCATTGTGTTCCTGCATGACAGGACGCTTATCCGGAAATTCTTTTGCGACTGCAGGCAGCTGCTGGCCAAAGACGGGGTCTGCGTCCTGAGCCTGCTGAACTATGACGTGTTTGCCGGCTCGTCCCGTATCAGCCTTCCTGTCCGGGAAAGCCTGCGGGCAAAGCTCTTTACGGAGCTGAGCATCAGGGACGACGATTCCGCCAGCGTCACCCAGAGCGTGGAGACTGGTACCGGCAAGATGCTTCCCGTCATGGAAGACAGCCCCGTATACCTTCTCCGTCCTGCCGAAATCGAAAGCTTTGCGCGCGAGGCCGGCTTTGCGTCCGTCACCTTTTACGCGGACTTCCAGAAACGGCCGTTTACCGGCAGCGAAGAGGCTTTGGTCGCCGTCCTCCGTTAAAGGCCTGCATGTGGCGCTACACTATCTTCCAGCGCCCGCCCTCGCGGACAAAACGGTTTGCCGCGACATCAAGGACGCGCCCGTCTTCCCCCTGCATTTTTACCATCGATGAGAGCGGGTTCACTTCCGTCACGCGGAAGCTTGTCCCGTCGTACAGCAGCTTTATCCCCTCGTTCGGGAGCTTTTTGCGGGCTTCCTCGTACCAGTCGTATTCGTAGCTCAGGCAGCAGAGCAGGCGACCGCACTGCCCGCTGATTTTCATGGAATTGAGGCTCAGGTTCTGGTCTTTGGCCATCCTGATGCTTACGGAGCGGAGCTTGTCGCTGACGGAATGGCAGCAGAACGGCCGCCCGCAGACGCCCAGCCCCCCGGTGATGCGGCTTTCGTCGCGCACGCCAATCTGCCGCAGCTCAATGCGCATCTTGAAGATTGACACGAGGTCTTTGACCAGCTCGCGGAAATCGACGCGGTTGTCGCTGGAAAAGAAGAAGAGAACCTTTGGCTCACCGACCAGAAAATGCACGGTGATGAGCTTCATGTCGAGCTTGTGGTGCTCGACTTTTTCGCGGAACACGGGGAATGCTTCCTTCTCGCGCTCCACGAGCTCTTTTGCGTGGTGCATGTCCTTGGAGTCCGCAAGGCGGATGACCTCCACGATATCGGCGGGGCGGATACCGACCGGCGATTCCGAGCGGCCCAGGTTCAGCGCAAGGTCGTTGCCGTAGCGGGTGGGAATGATGACGTGCGCCCCCGGTGAGAGCTTCATTCCTTCCGGGGCGGTGGCGTATACTCCCTCGCAGGAATATTCAAGCTTGAGCTTGTAGAGCGGGCTGGGGAATACGAAGCTGCTGGTCTCCCTGCTGTCGGAAGTCTCGTCCTCCAGCGCGGAAAGGTCTTCGTTCCCTTCATTTATATCGTTCTCAAAAATATCTGACATGTAGCGGGGTCCTTCTATGCGCATAAAAAGCGCATACATATTTTAGCAGTTATGTCGCCAGTAAGTCTACCAGCAAACCGTTTATTTCGTCTATTTTTGCGAGCAGGCGCAGCGTATCCTTGTGGGAGCTCAGGAGCCAGCGGGCAAACTCGTCGAGCTTCTGGTTTATGATGACGACCTGCACGTGCGGGTTCAGGGTGAGCCGCCGCTTGGGGTTGGAGCGGTAGCGCATGTGCTGCTTTACCGCCATGTTGTTCTTGACGATGTAGCGCATGAACTGCGTGACCTTCTGGCGGTAATTCTTGAAATTTTCAGGCAGCATGCATTCTTTCAGCTTGTCGGCGGCAATGTCGGCGGCGTCCTTGAGGTAGACGATGGCCTCGTCCGGCTCCATACCCGCTATTTCCTTGGGCAGACCAGCCGCCTCAAGCTCGTGCTCCGCGTGGGAGCGCTGCAGCGCCGAGGCAAAGGTCTTCCGCTTGCTCTTCTCTGTCCTGCTGCCCTGCTGCGCGCGCGCGGCGGATAAACCTGCCGACTGGGCCGCCACAAAGTACAGCCCCTGGTTCTGGTTTACGGAATCTACGCCCATTACTGAACCTTGACGACCTTAGAGACGATTGCCTGTGTGTTTTCCCACGTATGTACGGCCATGTTGTAGGCGTCGGGGTTTTTCAGCGAGATGCAGTGCCCGTGGAAAACGACATGCTCGTCGGCCTTGAAGGAATGGGTCAGGACGTCGCCGATGACGGCGCTGGAGGAGAGCAGGTGGACGGACTCCGGGGCGATGATGTTCCCGCAGACGATACCGCTTATGGTGATGGAGCGGGCGGAGACGTTGCCCCTGATGCGCGCTTTCTCGCCGACGATGACATCCCCGCTGCTCTCAAGGTTGCCGTCCAAATCGCCGTCTATGCGCATGAAACCGTTTATCTTGATGTCCCCGCGGATTGCGGAACCGCTGCTTATCACATTGTTTATAGAAACGTCTTCGCTGAATAATGACATGGTTTTATTTTATATTAATGTACTTTGCCGGGTCAACCACATCGGAGCCGATATGCACCTCGTAATGGAGGTGCGGGCCGGTGGAGATGCCCGTGCTGCCGATAGTCCCGATGACCTGACGCTGCGTTACCTGGTCGCCCTTGTGCACGCGGGTGGTGGCAAGGTGGGCGTAGCGGGTGTAGATGCCGTGTTTGTGCTTTATGATGATGTAATTGCCGAAATCGTTGGAATAGCCGACGGTGACGACCTGCCCGTTTGCGGTCGCGATGACGGGGTCACCGCTTCTCCATGTGCTGAAGTCGATGCCTTTATGGATGTACCACTGCTGCGTGATGGGGTGGATGTTCTGGCCGAATGCCATCGATATGTGCCCGATGCCGTTCTTGATGGGCCAGATGTTCGGGATGTCGGTAAAGAGCGTGCCCTGAGTCTCCAGCATCCTGCCTATCTGCTCGACCGGCTGCACGGCGCTCTCAAGGTAGGCGGTGAGCTGGCGGACATCGGAGGCCTCGCGGAGGGAGCCGGAGGTGATGTCGTTGGAGTCGAACAGCGAGGACAAATCCCCGTTGCCGCCGGCTCCCTTCGGCACCGTGCCGCTCTGGTTTATGCCCAGCAGCGAGAGCGACTGGCTCAGGGAGGACTGGAAGCGTTTTGCGGCCTGCAGCAGGTTGTTGTTCTCGTCACGCAGCTCGTCAAGGCTGGCGAGCGTCTCCTTGTTCTCGGCGCGGAGGCGGCTTATCTCAAGCGCGCTTCCTGCCGTCTTCTTATTGAAATATATGAAGGAGCACGTGATTCCCGCAAAGATGATGAAGCCCATCAGCATTGCGAATATGTTTGTCTGGAGTGTAAAGACCTTGCCTTTTTCGTGGGGGACAATCATGACGGTTATCTTCTCGTCGAAGAGCCTGAACACACGGACACAGAGCCGCTGCACCTGCATGAAGAACGATGCAAGCACCTGCAGTATGCGGGCGACGAAACTTTTTTCAAATTTTTTGTATCGGTGCGCGTGTGCCAAAAAGTACCCCTCTGTGCTCCCGCTGCCACATGGACATACAGGAACCCCCTTCCGCTATACGCAGATATCTGCCAGTATAGCATATTGCGGCTGCACTGTCAATTTTCCAAAATAAAGTTGACTTGCACCCGCTCCTATGTTATTATATTCGGAAGAATAGAATAAAAAGTTACCTATTCTGAAAAAAATATCACGGGGCTGATTTCTGCCTCCATAACAGAGAGAAGCGCTGGTTTCTGCTTCTGGTGGTAAGCGGCTCTTCCCGGGACATATTTTAAGGATTAAGCAATGCAATTTTTTGATACTCATGCCCATATAGGGTTGATATATGACGACCCTATAGAACAGATACGCGTTATTCAGCAGGCCAGGCAGGCGGGCGTTACCCGTATCATCAGCATAAACAACGGTCTCCATGACTTCAAGAAGGAGTATGCCGTGCTGAAGTCCCAGAAGGGCATCTTCCATGCGGTGGGCGTGGGTCCGTCGGAAGTGACGTCCTGCGGTCCCGACTGGATGCGGACGGTGGAGGAGAGCGCGAAGCTGCCCAACGTGGTGGCGATAGGCGAGACCGGGCTGGACTACCTGAAGCAGTACGGTGACAAGCGCAGCCAGATAGAGCTTTTTATCGCCCAGCTGGAGCTTGCCCGCAAGCTCGACCTGCCCGTCATCATCCACAACCGCGAGGCCGGGAAGGACATCTTTGAGATTCTGCGCGACCGTATCCCCGGCAAGGGAGCCGTCTTCCACTGCTACAGCGAGAACGCCGGCTACGCAAAGCAGTGCCTCTCCGCCGGGCTCAACGTCTATTTCTCCTTTGCGGGGAACCTGACGTACCGGAACGCGCGCAACCTGCACGAGACCGTGCTGAACATCCCGCTCGACCGCATCCTGCTGGAGACCGAGAGCCCCTTCATGATTCCCTCGGAATACCGCGAGCGCAAGCGCACCATGCCCGCCTACCTGCCGGCCACGGCGAAATTCCTTGCGGACATGCTGGAGATGGACATCGAGACGCTCAGCGCCCAGCTGTGGAAGAACAGCTGCGCCTTCTTCGGGCTGCCGGAAGCATGACGTCCCTGTACCATCCCGTCCGGATAGGCTCCCTCCGGCTGGACGGCAACCTCTTCCTTGCGCCTATTGCCGGTTACAGCGACCGGGCGTTCCGCTCGCTGTGCGCGGAGCAGGGGGCTTCCCTCTGCACGACGGAGATGGTGTCTGCGGAGGCGCTCGTCCGCGGTTCCGGAAAGACCGCCGCGCTCATGGAGAAATCGCCGCAGGAGAAGGCTTATGCCGTACAGATTTTTGGCGGCAATGCGGATGTTATGGCCGCTGCGGTGCCTATCGTGCTTTCCCGCACGAGCTGCGACGCGCTGGACATCAACGGCGGCTGCCCCGTCCCAAAAATCGTAAAGACCGGCGCGGGCAGCATGCTCACCAAGGAGCCGGAGCGCTTGTACGCCATCGTGAGCGCGGTGAAGGGCGCCGTAAAGGCCTATGCCGCAGAGCATCCTGAGCGCCCGGAAATCCCTGTGACCATAAAAATCCGCAGCGGCTGGGACGCGCAGCACCTGACCTGGAAAGAGGCAGCCGAGGCCGCGCTCAGCGCGGGGGCGGACGCGATTACCATCCATGCCCGTACGCGGGCGCAGGGCTATGAGGGCAAGGCCGACTGGGGCATACAGCGTCAGCTGGTGGAATTGGTAGCGGGGCGGGTGCCGGTCTTTGGCAGCGGGGATGCCCACAGTCCCGAAAGCGCGCGCCGTATGCTGGAGGAGACCGGCGCTGACGGCGTCATGTTCGCGCGCGGCGCCATGGGGGATCCCTTCCTGTTCCGCCGGACGCGGCAGTACCTTAGCGAAGGCCGCTACGACGAGGAGCCGCTGAAGGAGCGCCTGCTCGCGGGCTTCCGGGAGCTTGAGCTCAATGTCGCGGACAAAGGCGAGAGAACCGCCTGCATGCAGATGCGCAAGAAATTCTGCGCGTACAGCTCCGGCATCCGGGGCGGGGCAAAGCTCCGCTCGCAGCTGGTCATGGCCGAGACCGTGAGCGACTACCGTACGATTTTTGCCTCCTACCTTGAGTAAGCTTCAGAAGTCCGTTGTTTTTTGGAACTTGCTTGCAAAAACCTCTTTGCGTCGTGGTTTTTGCGGAGGATTTTGCATGACTTTCCAAACTCGTCTGAGTTTTGAAAGTCTCTCCCTTGTCTAAATCACTTTTTTGGCATAAAATAGGATTATGCAGATTATTCAGAGCTTAAAGAATTTCCTTCAGGAATTATTCACGCCGACGGCGCCGGAGGTAAAGAAAAGAGTGGCACTTCGGAAACTCGGCAACGAGCTGCGTGCGGTTTCTCCATCCATTTATGCGGATGACCTGCTGCAGCCGAATTTTGCGGAAGCCCTCAGGATTCTTTATGTGAACACCAAGCCCTTGCACAATCTGCTGTCCGAGACAATCTGCAGCGAGGACATCGAGCGCAACTTCCATTTTGCGGAGCAGCTGATGCTTACCGGCTTCTCGGAGGAGGGGCAGGCTATCATCGAGAGCCTTTCCTACCAGAACCGCAAGGATGCCGCGGCTCAGGCGGACGACCTGCCGCGCTTCTTTGAGATGGAGCGCGTCCAGCTGGACAAAGTGCTCAAGGAGCTCAAATCCCCCCAGTTCACAAAAATAGACACGGTCATAAACAAGCTGAAGCAGCTGAGCGACATCTGCAAATTCAATTATATGTCGGTGCTGCACCTCTTTGACGCGAACTATAACCCGGATTCCCCCGCAAAACCGAATTTCCAGCCCGTTCCCCTGACGCTCGTGGAGAACGCGCTGCAGGACTTGTATTACGTCATCGCGGGCATGGACATAAACACGTCCACGAACAACGCCGTCCTTGCCCTCTACCAGCTGTACAACCGCTCCCGCCTTGACAAGCGGAAGCAGGACGAGCTGGTCTCCAGTCTGCGTAAAGTCCAGTCCGTCATAAAGAAGGTGTTCAAGACGGACACGCTCCTTATGCTTGTGCGCATGTCCAAGGGAGCCCCGGACTTTATGCCGGAGAAGAACGTCTACGAGAGCGACGAGCGCCAGCGCTATTCCAACTATCTGGAGAACCGCTTTACCGTTGACGAAGGCCGCCTCAAGAACGCGCTGCAGGAAGAGAACATCAGCAACGAGGTGCATGCGCTCTTCGGCGATTCCGCGATGGAGACGCTCAGGGGCTACAACGATGATCTCAATATGCGTATCAAGCAGGATTCGCCCTGCGCCTTCTACTGGGTGCTGCCCATGCAGGTGCTCAAGACCTTCCTCGTCCAGATGTACAAGGAGCACGTAAAGCCTGTGCTGGACGATATCGTGATAGAGGGCTTTTTCAATGCGCCGGAATACAAGAAGGATTTTGCCGCCGAAGTCTACGCGGTGAACGACAGCCTTGCCCACATCGAGCAGTTCGAGATGCTGTTCCAGCAGGGCGGGGAATTCGACGAGGCGCTTATCACCGGACTGCTGCGCGACGGGCACAAGGATCCGGCTTTCCTCAACCGCCTCAAGGATCTGATGGACAAAATCGACAAGCGCGTAAAGTCCCTCCTTCAGGCTGAAGTGAACAACCTCTACCAGCTGGACGAGAAGGTCGGCGAGATACTGGTGGAGTCGAAAAAGCCCATGTCCGATGTCATCACGAACCTGAAAGTGCTGATGATGTCTTCTCGCAACAGGGATCATTCAGAATTCCTTGAAAAAACATACTCCTCTTGGACGATATTCTTTGATATAATGAAAGAGTATGTCGTCCTCAAGAAGGACAAGAAGAGCTGACGGGAGGAGGGAGCTTAATGGAAACTGAATTCAGCACGATGAGCCAGGAGGTAGCGCTTGGCAGCAAGACTGCCGCCGACTACGAGAAGGAAATCTACGACCTCAACCAGATGCTGGAGATAACCCGCTCCCTCTGCACGACGCTGGAGCTGCCGACGCTTATCGAGTCCATCCTGTACACGGCGATGGCGCAGATGCGCGTGACGGGTGCTGGTATCTTTACTCTGAATTCCGTCACGAACACATCGTTCCGGCTCGGCAACAACTATCAGAACCTTGACACCGACCAGCTGCTGGATTATTCCATCCCGAAAAATTCCAAACTGATAGAGAAGATGAGCAGCGAGGAGCGCGTCTACACGCTTCCGGAGCTTGAGGAGGCGCTGCCGGACTGCAAGGAAGTCAATATCCTTCGCCAGCTCAAGCCGACGCTCGTCGTCCCCCTGCTCCTCAAGAACCGCCTGAACGGCATCCTCGTGCTCGGCGAGCGCATTATCCCCGGCATGACGGACGGCGGCTATACCGATTACGAAAAGCAGGAAATCCTTACCATTACGTCGCTTGCGTCTATTGCGGTGAACAACGCCTTCCTCGTGGAGCTTTCCTCCACGGATATGATGACGCACCTGAAATTCAAGTACTACTTTTTCAATGTGCTTTCGGACAGGCTGGCGAGCGCCCGCGAGAACTCAGGGATTGTCAGCGTGCTGATGTTCGACATTGATTTTTTCAAGAAGGTGAACGATACCTACGGGCACGCGTGCGGCGATTATGTCCTGACGCAGGTGGCGAGCATCATCAAAGGCAGCATCCGCGGCGACGACATGGCTTCCCGCTATGGCGGGGAGGAATTTACCGTGCTGCTCAACGGTACCTCGCAGTCCGACGCCCTGATGGTGGCGGAGCGCATCAGGAAGAATATCGAGCATTTTGACTTTGTGTACCAGATGCAGCGGCTGCAGATGACGATTTCTGGCGGGGTTGCGACATTCTCTATGGAAAAGAACCCCGCCGCCTCCGCGGAGCAGCTGGTGGATCAGGCCGACAAGGCTCTCTATGTCTCAAAGCGGGAGGGCCGGAACAAGATTACGGTGGCGGATGCCGCTATTATCGAGGAAGTGCGGAAGGCGTACGCGGAGCAGTGAGGGAGCCGCTTTTTCTGCCGTACGGCGGGCTGTTCTCCGGGCGCCCGGCGGCCGACATTAAGATGGATACGTTTCAAAAGCCTGTCGCTTTTGGAGCAGCTTTAGCTGAGGGGCAGCCTGCGGCATGGCAGCAGTCCTGCCCGGACGGAAATGCACTGAGGTCTCCGGGCGGCAGGCTTTGGGGACTGGTCTGAGCGGATTCTGAATCCACAGTGGGAATTGCTATGGGAAAGAGATTTGTTTGTTTTAAGTCGGTTTTAATTATCCTTCTGTTTTGTTCCTTTGGTGCGGTGCTTGGGGCGCAGCAGCCCTCGCAGGCGGAGCAGCTGAGAATCCTTATCTGGAGCAGCATCGATCCTTTCCCCGGTTCTTTTGACGAGCCGGAGGGCACGGACAAGGACGCCGTGCTCAAAAAGACCGCCGCGCGGCAGGCATCCGCCACTGCTGCGGCCGTCGCGTCTCCGGCGGTTTCGCCGGATGACCCTTATGTGGCGGAAAAGCTTGAGGTCTTCGGTTATGCCATCGAGCGGACAAAGGAGATTACCCCCTTCCTGCTTTCCGGCATGATTTCCGGCTGGGCCTTTGATTATGTTCCCTATGACAAAACGCGCCGTGTGCAGGAAATCTTTGAGGTGGAGGAGGTGACGCCGTTCAGCGCGGCGATGAACCCCATCAGCTACAAGAACCCGGAGCCGCTGGAGAACCGCCTTGTCTGCTGGGCGTACTGCGACCGCACCGAGGCGCAGCAGCTTTCGTATCGCCGCTGGACATCCGTACAGCTGCCGAAAATCCACGGAAAAGGCGCAGCCTCCGTGGAAGGCGAATTTGAGGGCATACAGGCTGCCTGCAAGGAGGCCGTAAAAAATGCCGTGCGGGAATATTGGCGGATTTACGAGAAGAACAAACCGAAAGAAATTTTGGGAAAAGTGTTACTTATTGGCAATCCGCGCATTTATATTAGCGAAGGTCAGTATGTCGCCGACCTTGAATTTTTTCTAGAAACTGATAGAATAGTCAAGTATACAACGTACTGACGACTATCAGTCCAGGAGGAAACTTATGAAGAAAATACTTTCACTGATTGCTATCGCAACGCTGGCCCTTACATCCGTTGTCTTTGCCCAGTCCGCGGCTGATGCTACCGTTGAGGCTGCGGACAGCTATGCTGACCGCACGACACAGACAATCACTGTTGAGGATCAGTATGACTATCTGCACCCGACCGCAAAGAACGTGCAGATTACCCTTGAGTATACGCCGCTGACGGATGAGGTCCGCCTGTATTACACCTGCCTTGCCTCAAGCTACGACCAGGGCGAGGCGATGAACACCGCGATGGCTGTGCTGCAGGACTTTGCCGGCGAGCACCAGTACAAGCACTACTTCTACAAGGCGAAGGACAAGACGAAGTACTTCAGGGATGCTGATTCAAAGCTGAGAATGGCTCGCTACAGCTCTTACGTCTACTACAAGAAGTAAGCTGCTGGCAGAACCGGGCGGTTCCGGTCAGTCTTGAAAAACGAACGGGGTATGTTGATTAAATCCACAGGATTTGATAACATACCCTTACTTTATTTAAGGCTGCTCCCGGAATCCTGAAAGCACATCCCGGAATATGTCAGGGCTTCGGAATCCGCCCGTGTTATAGGCTGGTACACTGAAATTGACGGATATTAAGACACTTATCAAAAATCTGCACCCGCTGGAAACAAAGGTGCTGCTCCGCTACAGGCAGACGGACGAGCTGACTTCTGCCAGGCTCCAGAAAGAGCTTGGGTATAAGGAAGGTCATGCAAACCAGGCATTCAGCTGGCTGACCGGCAAGCAGCTGCTTGCGGAGACTTCCCGTACACCCCATACATTTTACGAGCTGACCGATTTTGGCAGGCTTGTCGCAAAGAACGGCTCCGCAGAGGAGCGGATAATCGCATACCTGAAAGAGAGCGGCCCCAAGCTTCTCCCTGAAATCGCAAAGGCGCTTGCCCTTGAGAACAAGGACGTGGGCTCTGCGTTCGGTCTGCTCAGCAAAGAAGGCGTCCTGAAGATGAACGCCGAGAAGAAGGCCGAATATACGGGCGCCGCGCTGCCGGAGCGCCTTGCCATAAGCAAGCAGCTGATAGAAAAAGCCGCCGCTGCGGAGAACGGCCAGCTTGATGCAGCCAATCTTTCCGCGCAGGAAATGGCGGTCATGGGCGGCCTGACCAAGAAACGCGGCGTCTCCGAGACCCCGTTCCGCACGATTGAGCGCGAGACTGTCGCCTACAAGCTGACCGGGGAATTCCTGAAGATTGCGGACGCCCTCAGGCAGGCTGGCATAACCGGCAACGAGATAGGCGAGATTACGCCGGGCATGCTCGCTTCCGGCGACTGGAAGAAGGGCAGCTTCCGCGCATATAATATCAGCATTCCTCCGGCCCGTATCATACCGGGGCGGACGAACCCCTATGTCCAGTTCCTTGAGTCTGTCAAGGACAAGCTCTGTTCCCTTGGCTTCCAGGAATTTGACGGGCCGCTCGTGGAGACGGAATTCTGGAACGGCGACGCGCTCTTTATGCCGCAGTTCCATGCTGCCCGCGATATCCACGACGTATACCGCATCAAGACGCCGACCCATGCCAAGAGCATAGAGGAGCCGTATTTGAGCAATGTGCGCGCCGTCCATGAGAACGGCGGCAACAGCGGCAGCCGCGGCTGGAATTACCATTTTGACACGGAATTTACGCGGCGCCTCATCATGCGCAGCCAAGGAACGGTGCTTTCCGCCCATCAGCTGCACAGCGCGCAGGTTCCGGGCAAGTACTTTGGTATCGCGCGCTGCTTCCGCTACGACAAGGTCGATGCGACGCACCTGAGCGATTTCTACCAGACTGAAGGCATCGTGCTCGGCAAGGACGTGAACCTGCGCACGCTGCTCGGCTTTCTGCGCATGTTTGCCGTGGAGATTGCGGGTGCGACGGAAGTGAAATACGTGCCGGGCTACTTCCCGTTTACGGAGCCTTCCATCGAAGTCCATATCAAGCACCCCAAACTCGGCTGGTTCGAGCTGGGCGGCTCCGGGATTTTCCGCCCGGAAGTGACGAAGGCGATGGGCATCGATGTTCCTGTGCTTGCATGGGGCATCGGCATAGACCGCATGGCGCTCATGGCGCTGGGGCTGAACGATCTGCGCGAGCTCTTCTGCGAGGATATCGAGAAGGTCCGCCTGCGCAAGGCGAAATTCTGAGAGGACGCGGAGCGCGGGGTAACGCCCGCTTGCGTTGCGTTCTCGCAGGAATTTGTAGAAGGCAGCTGCTTCCCGGCTGCCTTTTTTTGTGTGCGGCTGCAACTTTTTTATGCCGCATGTGGTCTGTTTGCATGGGGGCTGTCCGGGAGCCGCGTGTGCGGCGGAGCTTTAGGCCTTTTTACGGACAGCATACCCGGCATTATGCAAGAAGAGCCCTGTCCGGGAACTGCGCTTTCCGGGCGGGCTAATGAACGGGCGGCCGGGGCACGAGCCTTTGAAATCCGCCTGAAAACGAGGAACGGTATGAACACAGTATGGTACAAGACCCCTGCGGAAGACTGGAATTCTGCGCTGCCGCTTGGAAACGGCAGAATCGGGGCCATGGTGTACGGCGGCGTCGGCCACGAGACAATCCAGCTGAACGAGGAGTCGGTGTGGTCCGGGGAGCACAAAGACCGCAACAACCGCAGCTGCGCCCAGACGATACACGATATTCAGGACAAGCTGGCCAAAGGGCAGACCGGCGAGGCTGAGCGGCTCGCCTTTGAGGCTATGAGCGGCACTCCTTCCCAGCAGACGGTCTACCAGACGGCGGGGGACCTGCTTATCGATTTTTTTACGGCGGAAGGGCAGGAGATAGGCGGCGGCGATGTCTCCGTCTACAAACGGGAGCTTGACCTTGAGACCGCCGCTGCGACGGTGTCCTTTTCTATGGAAAGCAGTATGCCGAGCACGGCCTTTTTCTCCAAGAACACGCAGGGCAGCAGCATCAGCTACACGCGGGAGGTCATCGCGTCTGCCCCGGCAGATGTCCTTGCCGTCCATATCGCGGCCACCACGCCCAAAAGCATCTTTTTCCGCGCATATCTGGAGCGGGGCATTTTTTCTCCCCGCCAGTACTCGCTCTCCGACGATACCATCGTGCTGGAGGACACGCACGGCATTCCCTTCTGCGTGATGGCGACTGCGGTGCTTTCCGGCGGTAAGTGTATGACGCGCGGTGGCTGCATTGTCGTGGAGGGTGCGGACGAAGTGACCCTCTATGTTGACATCGAGAGCGCCTTCCGCAAGCGCAATTATTACAGGAAGGGCGGGCATGTGCACAACAGCCCCGCCCGGCTTGCCGCATGGTGCGTGGACAGGGCGCTGCGAAGGCTTTGCTTTGCCTCCAGCCAGCCCTACGGCGATTTCCGCGCGGCGCACATCAAGGAATACGGGCGCTGGTACAAGGCAGTGTCGCTCAGCCTTGCGAAGGACGAGGCGCTGGAAAAGCTGCCGGCAGACGAGCTGCTGTCCGGGCACGCGGGCAGTACCGCGCTCGCCGAGCTGTACTGGAACTACAACCGCTACCTCCTCATCTCCTGCAGCCGTGCGCCGGGAACGCTTCCCGCCACGTTGCAGGGGCTCTGGAACAAGGACATGGATCCGCCGTGGGGAAGCAAATTTACCATAAACATAAATACGGAGATGAACTACTGGCCGGCTTCGATGTGCGGACTGGGCGATACGGAGCTCCCCTTGTTCAGGCTGCTGGAGCGTGCCCACCGCAACGGCAAGAAAACCGCGCGCATTATGTACGGCTGCGGCGGCTTTGTCGCGCATCACAATCTGGACATCTGGGCTGACACCGCGCCGCAGGACACCTGGATTCCCGGAACCTACTGGCTGCTCGGTGCGGCATGGCTGGCCACGCACGTGCGGGAGCACTATGAGTATACGCTGGACAAGAAATTCCTGCGGAAATACTTTTACCTGCTCAGGGATGCGTGCCGCTTTTTTGCGGAATTCCTTATTCCCTCCGAGGACGGCAAGCAGCTGATACTCTCGCCCTCCGTCTCTCCGGAGAATACCTACCGCCTTGCCGACGGAAGCCGCGCTTCTCTCTGTGCCGGGGCGGATATGGACAACCGCATACTGGAGCACCTCTTCCGCGCCACGTTGCAATCGGCAAAGGACCTTGCTCTGCCGGACACGGACAGCGATATGCTGCATGTGCGCGCCATGCTCGCAAAGCTGGAGCCGCCCGCAATCACCGATGAGGGAACCATCAGGGAATGGCCGTTCGCCTGTGAGGAGACGGAGCCGGGGCACCGCCATATCTCCCACCTGTACGGCTTGTTCCCCGGTCACAGCATCAGCGCCGTGCGGACGCCGGACTTGGCGCAGGCTGCCCGCAAAACCATAGAAAAACGCCTTGCGAACGGCGGCGGGCATACCGGCTGGTCGCTCGCATGGATTCTCAATTTCCGCGCGAGCCTGCATGACGGTGTCAGCGCGGGCAAAGAGCTGGAGACCCTGTTCACAAAATCCACGCAGCCCAACCTGCTGGTCAGCCACCCGCCGTTCCAGATTGACGGGAATTTCGGCTCCCTTGCGGCAATGACGCGCATGATAGCGCAGAGCGAGCAGGACGGCTCCCGTATCGTTATCGATGTGCTGCCGGCGCTGCCGCCGTCATGGACGGAAGGAAGCCTGCGCGGACTTCATCTGAAAGGGAATATAAAGCTGGACATCTCGTGGAGCGAAGGAGGCATCCGTGCCGCGGAGCTGTATACCGCCCCCGGAACCACCTACTGTAAGAATATCGCCATCTGCTACCAGAACCGCCTTTACGAGGCAAATCTTTCCGACGGCAGGCTCGATATCATGAATGTCCTGCCGAGTACCGTGTGATGCGGCTCTTTCGTGACAGAGATGGATTTGCCATAAAAAGGGGATACCTAAAAAGTTCAAAATGCGGTGGTTGAGCCTGTCGAAACCACCATATATAGTGTAGTAGTCATTTCGACAAGCTCTCTTGCCCGCTACGAAACGAAGTTATTGGACA
>ODAI012935957.1_pt1 | contig 27321 bp, 33 predicted proteins | sample 1539321 | NCBI WGS metagenome assembly ODAI01 (sample SAMN02144231, study PRJEB22623) | gut metagenome | biome: sheep rumen | host: Ovis aries | place: New Zealand
AGTTACCATGAAGTGCTGATGCTATCTCTTTCAAGACGCTGCACTTGATATCGATCACGTCATTCTCGTAATCAGAAATGGTAGATTTCCGCATGAAGAGTTTCTCTCCCAGTTCCTCCTGGGTCATCCCTCTTCTGTACCGCAGATCTCTTATTCTTCCGCCTACTGTAGCAGACATTTTTTTAACCTCGATTTCCTTCCTGCAGATATAATGTTATCACTTGGTAACAGCAAAGTCAGTACCAAAAAGGTCGCAATCGAGTGTCAATTTAGTGTCAATGGGGTGTCAACGAAGTGTCAGGGAAATGGCATAAGAAAAGGACTCTTGGCCCTCCGCTATTCAGCAGTGGGTCGAGTCCTATCTTGCTTATATCATATCATTCTCACCCAAAAAGTCAACCTTCTTTTGGATATTCCGCGAGCGTTTTGTTCTTTTTTATGACTATTAATCTTTTTATATCTGACCTCGAATTAAAAAGCCTTTCCAATTGAGCAAGACATTGTTTTTCAGGAATCTGTATTCTGCGAAGATCAAAAATTATGTAATGCGATTGTTTGGCCGCCAGACGTAAATTTGTTTCAATCGTTCTCTTGCTATTACCTGTTGGGCATTTCATTTCCCATTCTATTCCGTCCATTCGTATATCTGGCGTATGTACATTAGGAATATCACTCGGCTTTAAAAACACAATATCTTTACCCATTCCAGCAAAAAACTTGGCCGTCTCAAATTCATGCTTCTCAGGTGGTGTATTAAGTTGTGAAATATCAATCTTACCTATTCTCTCTGCCATGTTTTATCACAAATCCTACAAATATAAAATATCATAGCACATTGTACAGCAAAATCAATTCGAACTTCCTTGATCAGATTATGCGATTATACAAAGCATTTCTCCCTAGCTTCATCCCACAACAGGATCCCTGCCAGGAAGATGGCCTCCCTCTTTCTTCTATAGTAAGTAGACCGCTCAAGGTCGAGCTTTTCTAAAATGTCATTATCTGTTATCTTCTCTTCTACTATATAAGCAAGGTACAGGATCTCGTGATACAGCTCCCCATACGGACAGAATGCATTCACCTTATCCATTACCATATCCACCGCTTTGATTATCCAATCCGTCCGGCAGACATGGAATATGGCAGAATCAACTGCTGCCTCCTTCTGATCATCCCTTGTGATCTGTTTGAAATTCATATACCACTGCTTCACCTGCCTTTTCCCTTCTCCGTTCAGTATTGCCTTGGCAGTACCGGCGATACCTTTGTGGATCCATAGCGCATTCCTGTAATTCTCAAGAAGTTTCTTCATGATCATAAACGTGTCATCCTCATCAAGCCGCCTCGCCCTGCATACCTGTCTGATCAACTCAAGCGCCTGCGTACAGTTACCCATGATACTCTTACCTCCCAATGAAACTTTATGATAACGTTTTATAAACAAAAAACCGGATTACAATCACGAGCATTAAGCCCATAATTGCAACCCGGTGTGTTCTCCTATGGTTGCCAGTATGTACTATCCTTTCCTATTATTTCTTCTTACCCTTAGTTGCTTTTGTTATCTTTGCCGCAGTACTCCTGACCGCAGTTGAAGACTTACGCTTGGGAACTTCAACCAAGCCTTCTTTTGAGTCATAATCGACATCATATTTCTCGCGTGCCTTTCTACGAAGCCTTTCAGCATTTACGTCCTTCATTTCCTTATTCGTTCTGCAGAATCTTGCAAGCTCGTCAAAGACCTGTGCGCGCTCCTCATCCGTTCCGGATACATATGTATTTATAAGTTTATAATTCTGCCCCTTTGTTCCAAACAGAATATACTCTTTATCCGCAGGATATTTTTGCAGCACTGCATGAAGAAAGTCTAGATCAACACGTATCTTCTTATACTTAGTTCTCTTATATGTCTCCAATCCAATCCCAAGAAACTCAGAAAAATCTTCTATGGAATATCCTTGGTTCTCACGGATCTCATCAATCCGGTCCATAACTTCCTTTTCATATTTCGATATTGGTTTACTCATGATAAGCACCTCACTCGTACCATACTAACAACCAATATCATTATGCGTAAGTGCTGAAAGTACACTTTTCAGGGTAATTTGAACATTAAATACGCCTCAAAATCGCTCTACTACAGGCTTTCATCATCGCTATTATCTTTCCCAAATTAGTTCATATGAACTACTTTGATTACAAATCCTTATATCACCTGGATTTGTCCATGTGATGTCCATTCCCTGTGTATGCAGAAATCGTGTACGCTATACCCGGAGCAGGCACCACACCCATTCCCTATACAAAAGGAGCAAGCATCGCCAAATGGTACCATTTGGCCCAAATTACGACCTTGGGGATGAATCCCCAAACCCCTGTTTCTACCTAAGGAGGCTTTCAAGAAATGGAAAATCTATACCGTCCCGTACAGGTCAAGTTCCGTGTTACTGACCTGGAAAGGCAAAAGATCAGGGACAGAATGAAGGAATGCGGTATTAAAAACATGGCCCGATACCTACGTACAATGGCTATCAACGGCTGCATAATAAAGCCGGATCATACCGACATAAAACAGACAAATTATGAACTTCATAAGATAGGCGTAAACATCAATCAGATTGCCAAGAAGGCAAACGAAACCGGCAGTATCTATGCCGCAGATATAAAGATGCTACAGGAAATGATGGAGACGATATGGCAATTACAAAAATACATCCTATCCGACGAACCCTGAGTAAATCGGTAAAATACATAACTGATCCAAGAAAAACCGAAGACGAATTGTATGTATCCTGTTTTGGCTGTACAAGGGAAGATCTGGTATCGGAGTTTACCATGACAAGGTCATGCGCTGACAAAGAAAGTCCGATACTGACCCAGCATCTGATCCAGTCCTTTGCAAAAGGCGAGGTAGATGCAGCCACTGCCCATGCGATAGGAAGGGAACTTGCTGACCGTTTTACCGGCGGAAAACACGAATATATCATTGCCACGCATCTTGACCGCGGGCATATACATAACCACATAATCTTTAACCATATTGATTTTGTTGACCATCACTGTTTTCATTCGGACGCAAAAAAGCTCCGTGAGCTCCGTCGCCTTAATGATGAAATATGTGAAGACCATGGACTCTCTGTCATCAAAAAACCTCATAATCAGGGAAAGACATATTACGAATGGGCTATGGAAAGACTTGGCCGCAGCTACAAGAAAAAGCTCCGTGATAATATTGATATTCTCATACCTATTGTCCATTCCTATGGGGAACTCCTAATCAAATTACAGGATATGGGATATGAAATAAAGACCGGAAAGTATGACTCCTTCAGGATGAACGGGCAGGAAAGATTTACCCGTTCAAAGACACTCGGAGCGGATTATACCAAGGAAGCCATAATCGACAGGATCAACAATTCCAAAGTCGGTCCTTCTGTCTCAACGGTAAAAAAGCCTGCATATATCCGTATCTGGAAGTATGAGCAGAAGCTCGGTCTTATAGAAAATACGGGTAATTATCTCCTATTTGTACAGAGTAATTATACCAAGCAGCGTATGGCAATACAGAATGCCAAGAAGCTTGCCGCCACTTATAATCTTCTTAAAGAAAAGGGAATTGATTCCATTGAGAAACTTAACGAAACCATAAAAGAATCCAAGACCACAATAAAGGAAACGAGAGAAAACGTCCGTGATATGGAGAATAAGATTGCCGGTATCAACGATACGATCAAGTACGTCGAGCGTGTAACAAAGTTCCAGCCGGTATACAGGGAGTACATTAAATCCGGTAAGTCACCGTCTTTTCTTGAAGCACACCGTTCCGAGATCATGCTCTATGAATCCGCTAAAAAGACTCTTGAGCAGAAAGGACTACACGGTGAATCAGTCCAGCTATCAAGGCTTAACAAGGAGCGAAACGCCCTTGAAGAAAAGAGAATTGACATGGCCGCCAGGCTCGATTGATTACAGGCTGCTCATAACGATCTGCTTACTTCGAAAAAGAATGTCGAGGTCATCTTATCAGAAGATAAGGAATCTCAGGTAGACAAATCCCGGGGAAGAAGCTCAGAAATTCAGTAGTAGTCATCCTGCACCGGTATGTTTATTTCTCACATGCAAGAGTAAAAGGCAGGAAGTATCACAGGTTCAAATGCTGCCTGATGTCATACCCTTCCTGTTTCAGCTGCGAATCAATAAGGTCATAGCTTTCCGGTATCACTTTGATAAGATTCATGGGTTTTGGAAGCTTTTTCATATTATCTACAGGAATCTTTTTATGATCAAGAAGCTTTATATATTCCGGTGAAAAAGGTTCTATCATCTCCGCTTTTCCCTGAACCTGTAATCCCTTCAGATTGCCAAATCCATCATACGCATCGTATATTGCCAGACTTACATACTTATTTTCTTTAAGACCCTTGAATTTGAGACCGCCTTCCGAAAATAGGAAGAACGCATCATCCAGATAGTTATATTCTATCGGGGTGCAGCGTACAAAGTCTGGTGAAGCAGTAGCAAGGGCACAGGTATTGCGCTCCTTGATAAATGCCTCTATCCATTCTTTAAGCTTTTCCTTTTCCATTCCATTGGAGGCCGCTTCTTTTTTAATCCAGTATCTTGCCTGTTCATCATAGTCAGGTTCCCACATATCGATCACTCCCATTTCTTCCACACATCAGGCTGATAACCGAGTGTAGATTGTTTTCCGTTTCTGACAACCGGTGTTTTGATCACCTGCTGGTTTTCAAGTATCTTTTCCAGTTTATCTTCATCTGCTATGTATTTGATTAGCGCCAGCGTGTCCTTGTCTTTTGTGTTGGGATCGAGCATGTTCTCGATACCGCCGTTTGACTGAGCAACAGAAGTGAGTTCCCCTTTGCTCATGCCTTTTTCTTTCATGTCTATGAACTGATACTTTATGCCGCGCTCCTTAAAGAACCTCTCAGCCTTCTTTGTATCGTTACATTTCTTTGTCCCAAATATCTGTATGTTCATCCATAAAACTCCTTCTATTCACTGCCATACAGTATAACACAAAACCACTCGTTTTTACTCCCATAACGCAACAAGGGGACAGGTCATAACGACCTGCCCCCGAATATGAAAACAATGGAGAACCCCCTTGAGTTCATAATTATTTCTTCTTGTTAACTGTATCCTTAAGAGCCTTACCTGCCTTGAACTTAGGAACCTTAGCTGCAGGGATCTTGATCTTAGCGCCTGTCTGAGGATTCTTACCCTCTCTCGCTGCCCTCTTGCCTACCTCAAACGTTCCAAAGCCAACAAGCTGAATCTTGTCGCCCTTCTTAAGGGTCTTGGTTACGGTCTCGGTGAAAGCGGCTAAAGCTGCCTCTGTGTCCTTCTTTGATAATCCGGACTTCTTTGCCATTGCATCAACTAATTCTGATTTGTTCATGAAATCGCCTCCTTGTAAAGAGTTTTTTATTTCAGTCCATTATACCACAGAAATACCGAAAACAAGCGGTTTGGGGCGCATATCATCGGTTATTTAACCATAAAACAGGCACTTTTTCTATGATTACATGTGTTTTCTATAATTCCCTAAGGATAAGTTCTGTTATTCCGGGATTATTTCCCTGCTTTATCCTTTTCACTTTCGAATCCCTGCCGTAAGAGAATTCATCCTCAAGGGCTTCCCTTATCCGTGTTCCGCCATGGTATCCATGTATAAGCCGTATTATGTAAACCGAGCTCGATGCCTTGGCCACTTCTGACTTTGCCCTGCGGACTGCCTCTTCTGCTCTCATTCCATGCAGATCTATTTCTATAACTCCTGATGTAAGATTCATTACGAACAATTCCTCTTCATTTCCGGTACTTCATAGGATGTATCCTCGCCCTTTATCCGGTCAAATACTACCTTGATCTCGGTCTTATCAAACTGCGGGAAACTCTCGCATACCGCTTCAAGCGGAAGCCCGCACTTCACCATTGATTCTACTGCCCTCTCGTCCTGTTTCTGCATGATCATCTATTCTCCCACGATCTCATCATTTATTATCGAGCCTTCAAGGATGAAATGCTCTGCCAGATAGTCTTCATCTACCTTTATCTGCTTCTCCACGCCATCATCATTAACTACGTACAGTATGGCCTTCTTCTTATCTCCCGGCATGCGTTCTTCACAGCCATAGTCATCATCGTATATATGGGTTACCTTCCACATCTTAATATACTTCCTTATCTCTTCGCTTATTCACCGTAGGATACTGCTCATTTATCCGCTTATAGCAATCACAAATCTCATCATGATCATTTATGATCCCGCAGGCCTGTAAGTGCGAATATATCGTTATCTCGCCCACGTACTTAAAGCCCCTCTTCTTAAGATCCTTGCTGATCCGCTTTGAAAGCCCGTTGCTGACCGGTATCTTGGCGATATCCCTGTTATGCCCGGTATATAGGATTGTCTTCCCATCTGAATACGCCCAGAGATAATCACAGAAGGTACCAAACTCTTCCCTTACCTTCTGAAAGCACCTGGCGTTATTGATGACTGCAGCTATCTTCCTTGGCGAGCGTATCATGTCCTCGGTGTTCATTATCCGTTCAATATCAGAGTCATCATATTCAGCAATCCTGTCAAAGTCAAAATCATCGAAGCATTTCCTGAATATATCACGTTTCTTAAGCATCAGATCCCAGGAAAGCCCACACTGCATACACTCAAGGATAAGATGTTCAAACATCTTCCTGTCATCATGAACCGGTATGCCCCATTCATTATCATGATACGCCTTATTCAGTTCGTTCATGCCGGCCCAAGCGCAGTATCCCATATCAGACACCTAATCCGTTATAAAAGTCAACTGCATCCTGTATCTCTTTCTCTGTCGGATGCCCTTTCTTCAGCCCACCAATGATCTTGAAGGGCCCGTATGTGTCAAATCCGCAACACAGGTAGCTTCCAAGGTCTGTGCAGTCACGGCTCCTAGCTACCCCTTTGATCTCATCAAAGTAGTTCTTCCTGGGCGAACCGCAGGTTGCAATGAAAAATACAGGCTTTTGCGCGGGCAGATTGACCGAAGCAAAGTTTATGACCTGCTTGGCAAAGCTGCTAAAATAGATACCGGAAGCAAATCCAATCCTGTCATAATCCCGCAGATCCACCTCTATCTTCTCGGCTGCATTAATGAGCGTCACAGTCATATCCGCATCGGCTATGGCATCGAGGAGCTTCTTTGTATTTCCATGATGCTGTGAGTAATAGACTATCGCTGTTCTCATTCTTCTGGTCTCCTTTAACAGTCCACATCATAGCTGCGCCCCTATGATATCCGCCTGAATCTCTTAGTCTGTGTCGGATGATACTTATTTACCGCTATGAATGTATTCTCACATTCACTCTCTTTCCAATACAGCCAGTCTCTCCAAAACCTCCCAGACTGCTGCACTGCAAACTTCTCATCCCTTGTCAGTTTTCTTGTCGAATCTTCTTTCCCCATTTTTTCCCCTTACCTCATACTATTCTATTGAGCTCACAAAAATAGAATCATCCTGCTCTTTATCACTTCAAAATCAAATACATCAAAGAGGGCGGTATGGCTATTATCAGTAGTAATACTGATATGCAACCCGTTCCAGCGCTCCCTCCGCGATTCATGCGTTCATCCTCTCTGTCCATCTCGTCAAGAATGAACAATGTACCTATATCATCATAGTCATCATCAAAGTCGTCAGTTCCCATAAAACCGAAATCCCTTTAACATCGCTCACTTTTACTCTATCTGAACATTATACCCACCCTTCGAGCCCCATCACTTGCTCGGAAACATCAATAAAGGCATTATATAACTGATCATAATTCAGCTGATCTTTTCTTGACTCGAAAAAGACCGCTACATCTGTTTTTTTGTTCCCAAGTTGGGTATATCTTATAGGGTTCATCTGTTTTAGCTTAGGATACCTTTCCTTCTCTATACCCATAACAATGCTTTCAGTATCTGGCATATAATAAATTGACACAACAAACCAGTTTATATAAGGTGTCTTACTTGCAGCACCCTGTCCAAAATGCTGTCCAACGCCGAATACACCATTGCCGTCAATCTCTTTGATCCTCTCATCATCCTCTTTTGTTATGCCATAAGGTAATTTTTCACCATGCGATTTTTTACTTATGGCATTCTTATCGGCCTGTTCTATAAACAACCTATAGGCATTTTCAAAAATGCTCTTTGTCATTATCCGACTCAATTCACTTGTAAACTTGTTAGAATTATTAATCGTAATGAACACCTCCCTGTTCTCTGTTCATATCTACTCTTTTGTAATATCTGCCACGGATGCAAGCATATTGGCAAAATCAGAAAGTACACTTATCGCAAAAAAGCACATATCCAGATCATCTATATCAGCATCATCAAACTTCATCTCGCTCATTGCAAATTTCGGTACTTCTATTCTCAGAGACCCTGCTTTCCCCGTAGGTATAGCACATACAGCATTTAATCCCCTTCCAGTCAGTTCCTGTGCCACCATCCGATTCAATGTGTTGGCTATATTTGATAGCCCATCCATCTTTGAAGCAGCATTAGGAAAAGTCAGATCCACATACCCTTCCTTAATTTTATGAAGAATATATACTTTCTTATATCTTGTCGCATACTGTGTCCACCATCCGTTTGTATTCCTGCTTGTCCTAAGATCAAGCATTGGATAGTTGTTCTCCTGGTAGTCTTTATAGGCATTGTAGAAAGCATTGGATGTCTTATCGAGTTCTGTTTCGGAGTGCCTCTTCGATTTTATTATGGCTTGATTTATCTGTTGGACCCACGCCTCAGCAAGCGGAGCATTTGATTTTTCGAGACAGTCAGCACATTCTTCGTAAGATACAAAATAAGAATACTTCTTTGCCTCCTCATTTATTTCATAGTATCCCTTTGAACAAACAATAAAATCCCGATACTCATCATACTCATGCTTTTTTACGGCTTTATCGCCGCGAATTGTATATCTCTTCTGCTGTTCTGGCATTGCCAGCGCATCTATCTTATCTTCAATCAGCAGACCATATCTTTTATCAGCGGATGATATTACAATTGTTATATCAGATTCTCCATCCTTATCAGTCTTTGACAGATAGAGTTCTTCAATACTGTAATCTGCCTTTGGAAGATTAGTTTTATTTATAAACAGTTGCAGGAAGCTTCTCTCAGAACAAAAAGCATTCATAAATAACATGTCCATATCTCGCTCACTAACTGTTCCAAAATCATATTTCATATTGCTTCACACCCTTCATAGCCCGTTTTCTATGCAGTACTTCTTAATCCTTTGGTTTCTCTTATCAAGAAACTCAAATTCTCCATCAATGAATTCAAAATACTCATTAACGGTCTTGGGAAGTCCACTCTCAACAAAATCTGTATTTCCGCACCATATCTTTACAGCGGAATAATCCGCCTCGACAACATCCTGAAGGAAGAAATAATCAACATATCCCTTAAAATCTACAAACAGTTCGTAAAACAGACGGTCTCTTTCTATAGTTTCATACAGAGGACTCTGCTCACCCAGATAATATCTCCTTATGCACTCCAGTGTCAGATCCCATCGATCAGATATCTTCGTATTTGTTCCCTTATTTTGATTCATACTCATAGGATGCTTTGGAAATATTATAGTTCCGCCTATAGAATAAGATCGCCGGATAAGATCTTCGTAATATTTTTTATAGTCACCTACTTTTTCCATGACCTGTTCGATCATGTATTTATACTTCTGATATCTGAATCCAACTATTATCGAATCACTTCCAAATCGAAAATCCTTCCACGTAAGATAATATGGACCGCTGCCAATCTGCAAATCAATTATTTCACCGTTTGGTAATTCCCTACTCCATAGAATTCTATGATATCTCTGCAATGTAGGACTTGCACTATCGGGATCAGAACCTCCATATCCAAGTCCGTCATTTCTGTTCCAAAAGCCATCCCAATATCGTGGTGAATCTGTTGTAAAGTCAAAATTTGTATCTATCATATAAAATCATCATAAAATATTTGTTTTTATAAAAACAATGAGCTACCCGCTACCTCACGATATCACCGCTAAGCCTTCGCTATGGAAAAAAGTGTCGTGGATAATACAGCCGCAACTGCACTCATCTCTGAACGGATAACCCTTTATCATTTTATCAATATTCTCCTAATCTAACAAGCAGAATCACGCACAGCACATCTCCTCTACCCACTCCCTGCGTTGGATGACAGCAAGCCAATCTTCCGGAATGTTGTCATATCTGTAATATAACCCAGCGAGTCCACCTGCTATAGCTGCCACTGAATCTGTATCATCGCCGAGATTAACAGCTTTTAGCAGGCATTCCTTGAAGCTTTCGGTCGTTGCGAGCGACCATATGGCTGCTTCTATACTTTCCACAACATAACCACCGCTCTTTATACTATCTTCCGGCATGGATGCAAGCTCCTTGACATTCCTTAATCTCCCGTAATATGCAAGCTCTGTTCTGATAGCTATATTACTCTCATAAAACTTAAAACCTCTGTTAAGGCCGTTCTGTAACCGTTTAATCAGGTCTCCCTGCCCTTCAAGAATTGCTTTAGCACAGAAATAATACAATCCGCATGCGATCTGGCTGCGTATGTGGTTGTGAGTAAGGCCTGCAACCTCATGGATCATCCTGACAGCATCCTTATCACTCAGCTTCCGTTCATACGCATATAAACATGCCGGCAATATGCGCATCCTATGATGCAGAGAATTACTAAAATGATTATTATTGTCATCATATCCGTTCCCTCCTTGATCTCTTTGCTTGAATTTTTTCTCGTTTCTGCCTTACTCCTGCTCTACATCTGTAATATACCACTTGATTTGTGACATTCGGTCCGATAACGCACACCATTTACTGGATATATGTTCGATTTTGTTCAATAACATTGTTATTTATCGTATATAATATATGGGTAGCAAAAATATAGCTACCCATTCTCTTTCACCTACTCTTTGTATTGCTATACTATGATTTTATATTCCCGCAACACTGCTTATACTTCCTCCCACTGCCACACGGGCACGGATCATTAGGATATATCTTACGGCTACCCTTTGATATTATCTCCCCGTTTTTCATTGTCCATGTGGGGATATCCTTTGCGCCTGCGTTATCAAGGCTGTCAGCCAAATCCTTAAGGAAATTTGCTCCTTTTTTCAGAAGATCCTCAGCATCCGCAGCCTTAAATGGATTCTTATCTGACTGGAATCTCTTTTCTTGGATCATCTTATCCAAGCTTTCCGGTATTTTACCAATCTTAACCAGCTCATCATACATACTGATATTTGTATGTCCCCGGAAATAGATTTGAGGCGTGTTCCCATATAATTCATTGATCGTTCTTATAAACTCAGTAGAATCATTAAACTTCTTCACATAATCGAGATCATGGGATTTATCATCACTCGAAGGTATCGGATATTCATCAACACCCGTTATAGGTTTGATAAATTCATCGTAGAAATTCCAGACTATGTCTTTTACTTCACATCCGGCCATTATCCTTCGCTGAACATCCGCAATGATGTCCGTTGCTTCTTTCTTGGAAACATCATAAGTTCTTTGCACGGCCATAATAGCCTTCTTTACATACATATTCCTGGAAAAGAAGCAGTTTTCCGCCAGGTCTTCTATCTCACCATAATCCAGGATATGTGTAGGCATGCCAATCTGCCGGCGGCATATATGATCATATACATACTGCAGCGTGTACATGGTACTGCTTATTATTGTTATCTTATCCCAGTTACGGTCTGTAGCTGCTCTTTCAATATCTACGGAATGGTCATCAAAGGTACACATCACCGTTTCGCAAATATGATCCTGCAAAAGTTCTGCTATTTTGTCGTGCGACATATTATACGATCCATCCAGATCAAATGAATCACATTGTGCCCTTACTACTTTCCATTTATCTTTTGTTTCATATAGGAGCCATAACAGGATGTTTTCATCAGAAATACTCATTTCTATGTTTTTCCTCGCCATCTCAATATACTCATCAAAAGATACCTTTCCATAAAGTATCTCGACAGCATAGAGGACATCACGTAACCACTCAGATAATCCGTTCATCTCTAAGGACGCTATATCCTTGTCGTCTATAACATCTTTTCTTCCATCCTTTATAAAAATCTTTCTGACATGTTCATAGAGATTCGTATACTTGTCGATTTCATGGTCTATCATCAATAATGATATTTTCTTTCTGTATTCCATAAGAGCACCTTTTATCTGAATTGATCCGACTTGTAGTTAGAAGAATTACACTATACGATTTTAACATATTTGACATGGATATGAAATGGAAAAAGACCGCCTCCACCACTGAATTCTACAGCGGCTTTGGCGGCCTTGATCACGCAAGAACAGCTTCCTGTCTTGCCTTTTCCTTATGTGGTTTTCCCATTGCAGATTGCTCTGCCTTCTTTGCTTCTCCTGCAGCCAGGCGGGCTTTGATGCTTGTCTTCTCCAGTAGCCTTTCCTCAACTCCGGTTATAATCTTTGATGCAGTCTTTCGGATAGTCTCCATGGATTCCTTAAGCTCCTTTAGATCCTTGCCGGCACTCCATCCTGCAATATATCCAAAGGAATACTCGGAAGTATCAATACCGAAGTATTCGCATACGGTATATGCCACGGATTCTGCCTCGACCTCCTTGGTATTACGGTTCTTCTTATCGGGATCCGTAACACCTTCAACCTTGGAGCCGTCCTTATCATGGAGCAGGGCATGAGCGGTCTCGTGTATCAGCGTCTTTACGGTCTGAACCTCGCTCATGCCTTTCTGCAGTACTATCTTCTGTTCTGCCGGGCTGAAATACCCTTTTGCCCCGCTCGCAACATCATTTCTCTCAACCGGTACAGGAGATACATTCTCCAGTGCCCTGATCATGGATCTGTAACCATCCACCTTGCCGGAAAGCTCGGATACCCCGATACTTGGCAGCTCCTCCCCCTCAGTCTGAGCGTAATCAAATACCGTTACGACCTGAAACAGAGGGATCGTTACCTGCACCTCTTCCTTCCTGGCATTCCCGTCAGGATCAAGCACCGGCTTCTGTGTTACCGGATCGATGACATCCTGCTCAATCGTCTTTTTGACCGGGGCCGGTGCAAATATCTTTATGCCCTTCTCTCCTTTCTTCACATTCCTGTGGAAATTGTTCTTCCAGGCATTGAACCCGGCTACAAGGGAAGCATCGGGGCGCTGCATCGATATGAGGAGCGTATTGTTGAAGCTGTAATTATGGAACTTGGACATGGTCTTTAGATAGTTCCTGTAGGTATCGCTGTTAAAAAGCTCCGATACCTTCTTATCAAGTTTCTCGGTAATCTCCGCTATCTGCGCCCTTTTCTCTTCAGGTGTGCGTTTCGTATATGCCTTCTTCATGCACATCACCTACGCGATCTGAACTTCCTTTGTAGGTACCTTGGGCTTCTCAGCATTCTTTGCGATCTGCGCCTTCTTCTTCTCTTCTCCTGCAGCCAGTCTTTCCTTGATCGATTTAGGTTTCTCTTCCTTCTTAGCCTTGGGCTTTTCGGGCTTCTTTTCTTCGGTCTTCTTGACCTCTGCCCTTTCAGGTTTTGTTTCAACGGGATCCTGAAACCCATCATCGAAAGGGAGCTCATTCTCCATCGCCTGCTCATACGAAGTCTTGGGCGGGAAAGTCGCATGGTTAGGCTGCTCAATACCTGCTACTGTCTCAAGATATGTGTTTACCACATCCTTCTGAAGCTGCTCACGGAATTCCTTCGTGGCAGGATAACAGATATCCTTATATACAGCCTTACCGTTCTCGTCCACCTGGCTGGTCTTGTAGGAAGGCATAGACGCAAACATCTTGCCCTCTTTTGACTTCATAATGGCCACATTTCCGATAACGAAGGAATCCTCAAGGTATATCCTTGCAATACCCACCTTATTACCGGCGTTATCAAGTGGTGTTACTTTGATCCCATACTTTGGCGATGTCCTGCCGTCTGCCTCACCGATCACTGACTCGCGGTCATTATTGAAAGAGCTTAAGATCGCATCATACAGCTGATCCCTGAAACCCTTTGTTATAGGATTGCAGATATCCTTATATACAGGGTTCCCATCCTCATCAAGCTGCTTACTTTTGTAGGAAGGCATCGAGACAAAAGTACCGTTCTTGCCTTCCACGATAGAGATGCTCTGTACCTTGAAAGCATCTCCAAAGGACACTGTTGCCAGGCCCTTGATACCATTTTCGCTGTTTTCCAGCTTACTAGTCTTTACACTTATTAACATATTTCACTTCCTCCTGATTTTCTTACTACTCAATACTGCGGTCCTTATCCTTTGGAGTTATCTCCTTAGGGACTGAGGGTGCATTCGCTGCTTTTTCCTTACCCTCTGCAAGCCTGTCCTTTATTGACTTTGCTTCCTTCGGGACCTTATCCTTATCTGCGGGCTTAACCTTATCAGCCTTCTCTGCCTTTTCAGGCTTCTCTGCCTTCATCTCCTTATCGGGCTTGGAGAAATCCTTACCGTCTGATTCAAGGACACATGGTTCGTTGGTTGCGGCGATATACAGGCTCTTAGCATCCTTGTCGTAGAAATAAACATTATCAGACAGAACCTCATCCGGTGCCACCTGCGTTTCGTTTACTTCCCTGACCATATTTTCAAGCTCTGATATCTTCACGCTCCCGTTATCGGGGATAAGCAGGATCTCATGGATACTGCTGGGCAGGATGAAGATATTTGCGTTATGGTCATTTGCGAACTCATCAAGCTTATCCGTAAAGATCATGGATGCCGCACCGTTGATCTTGGTCTCATTTGTCATTACAAACATCTGCGGTGCTCCTGCATCTTCCATCCCATCCGGTGTAAAACCCATCATCTCGGTAAGTACCTCGATCATGCTCTGTATACGGACAGGCTGCTTATACTCCATGTTCGTCTTGGCATGATCCATGAGAGTCTGTGTATCAACTCCCCACATCTTCATCTGCTCATCCTTTACGGTAACCACGGCATTTCCGAACTCACTTGAATCCACCTGCACCTGGAAGATCGCTGCAAGGTCCCCGAACTTAAAGTGGGGTGTACCTTCAAGCATCACTGCATTCTTGTCAGCGTTTACGATCTTCATGGCAAGGCGTTCCTTGGCCTGGTCAAAATCCGTGATGAAATCCACGGAAATGCTGCTCGGTGCCCTGTGCTCCTCATATACATTAATGATCCTCTCGGCGATCTCGCTTAAGGGATCACCTTCCTTGAACTCGTTAAGGAACTGCTCAAGATAGATCGTAGGACTGATATTCTCGTTCTCTTCCCTTATGGAAAGGCCGTGTAAGATCATCCCATTATTCTTGGTTACTTCCTTCACATCCACCATATGAGTCTCCGCCATATCCGGGCGGTCATCAAAAAGATGATCCTTCACAAGATCTGCGAACTCATTGATCGTCATATTGTTTCTATCCATTTGTTTTCACTCCTTATATTTTATTAATCCACAGGCCCCTATTCCTGTTGAATCCTGTTAATTGATCTTATTTCCGAAATATGTAAGAAGTCTTGCTCTTTCCGCTTCGGAATCAGCCTTCTCTTCATGAAGGTCGCCGGGCATTATGTCTGCACCTGCGAGCATCTCTTCATCCAGGTACACGATATCGGGATCATCCATGTCATCTGCATCTTCAGTGTTATCCGTCTGTTCTTCGTTATCTGTCTGCCCCTCATCATCTGTGTTATCCTGCTCATTACCGGAATCATCCGCATCACCTTCCACGTACTCGATCTCACCTTCAGGAAGCTCGGTACCGTCGGGCACATCAAAAGCATCCATTTCCTCAGCTTCTGCCAGGTCTTCCTTACGCTTCTTGTTCTTAAAGAAGTAGTATCCGACTCCGACTCCGCAGATGAGCACAACGATTATGAACATGGTCGTTGAATTGCTCTTAGGCTTCTCTTCTTCCTTAGGCTCTGTTTCCTCTTCCGGTATCTCCTCTGGCTCCTGTATAACCTGTTCGGTATTCCTGCTCCCGTTTGAAGGTATCTCGTACATGGGAACATCACCGTTCTGCACATCCACGCCGTTATAATCCGTGAAGTTAAGCAGATCGTTCACACCCGCCTCAGTCAGCAGATACACGTTCTCCTGATTCTGTGTCCTGTCAACGATAAGGTAGAATGTCTTTCCTGATGCATCGACTGTGAAGAACTCCCTGCCCTGGGTTACAAAATCATCCGTTACAGTGCCCCTTGCCTTAGTGGGATCCGTCGGCTCCACGCTGTCGGGATTGCCAAGGCTCTTATCCTCCTGGCCTGATTCGATGTCACCCACGAAATAGGGATTTTTGATCTTGTATTCCTTGGAAGCATTACCGGCATTGTCATCCGAATGTATCGAGATATACTCATCGGTTGACTGCAGGTCCTTGATGTTTGCACACATCTTGCCCTCTTCCAGTTCCTTAAACGCCATGCCGTTCACGCTTATATCTGCTACTCCCGAAATCGCATCAGTCGCTTCAAGGTATAAAACCTCACCCTCGACAGTTGCCTTTATCGTAGGCAGCTCAAGGTCGAAATTCGTGATATTGATCTCGTTGGTAACAACGTTCCCGTCCTCATAGATGGCCTTAAGCTTTAACGTGCAGTTATGATCTACCGTTACCATCATTGAGCTCGTTACATCCGTGTAAACGCCTTCATCAAAGGCAACATCCACCTTCATTGCCTTGATGGGAATCTCCTTACCGTCCTGATCGTAGATCGAATAGCCCTCTGCCTTTACTGCAAGCGTTCGTGCCTGATTCTGCCATCCTTCGGGGATATCCACGTATATCGCTCCACCCCCATCTGATGCGAATACCTGCACTGCAGGCATTAAAAAAGCACCCATTCCGGTGCCAAGTACTGTTGCTGCGATCGCAGCCTTTGTTCTTATGTTTTTCATGATCTTCATTTTTCCTGATTATCCTCTCTTTTCTTTAGTGTGTCAGGCAAAAGCCCCAGCTCCATGATCTTTGCAAAGATCGTGTCATCCGAGATAGCCTTTGCCAGCTGTATAGCCTGTTTCCTTGATAAGTTCCTCACATGCATCGGTTTAAGGACGATACCATCAACCTCATCCTGCCATGCTGCATAGGCCTTATCATATCTTCTCTGTGCTCTCTCAAGTGCCGCTCTGGCCTTTACGAAAGCCTCTTCCTTACTCATTCCCATTAGTGTGATCCTCCGTATATGTTGATACCATGAATTCCGGGTTAAGCCAGTTCCCTTTCTCATCCTTTATCCCAAGATGCAGATGCGGGCCCGTGCTCCTTCCCGTGCTACCGACCTTGCCTATGATATCGCCGTGCTTTACCATCTGTCCGACTGATACGTTATATGAGGTCATATGCATGTAGTGGGTCGTGTATCCGGTCGCATCCTGTACCACGACATAATTGCCTGCCGTATTGGAGTAGGTCGCGGTTATGACTTTTCCCGAAGCACATGCATGGATCTCCGTTCCCGCAGGCATTCCTATATCAATGCCGTTATGGAACTTCTCACGCCCAAGTATGGGATGCACCCTCCACCCGAACCTCGATGTTATCTTCTTTGACCAGTCGATCGTGAACGGGTTATAAAAGGCCTGATGTGCTCCTTCCGTATCGTCATATATCTCATAACGCTCCTTGGCCGAATCATCCGGGAACCTGCCTGCTATGACATCATCCCAGGCCTTCTTCCTGAGCGTTATATACAGGACCTTTACATCAACCTCTTTATCCTCATACTTTCCGGTATCGGGATTGAACACGCTCCTTATCCTCTTCTCGACCTTCGGGGTTATGGTGAGCTTGTACATGTCATTAAATATCTCATCAAGCGCTCCCTTCACCTTATCAAGATCGTAGGAATCATATACCGATGACAGGAACGCCATCATCTTTATGGAATCATGGCCGATCTCATCCACATCGAAGATATACTCCTCATAGTCAGGGTACTCTTCCTGGATGTTATCGATCCTCTCCTGGAGGTTCATCTCCTTTTCCGTAAAGTAGCTGTCACAGTCGGTCATCGCAGGATCAACAGCTCCGCTCAATCCGCTCATGTAAGTGCTCGAACCGGAAGTAAGTGCCATCGCACAGCTTCCAAGCCCTGCAGATACCGCTATGAACGTTATGAGGAAGATTGCAACGGTTATCGTTATGGTCGCATTCCTTCTTGCAAATTCAACAAGCTTTTTCGCAATCTTAACTGCTGTGTGCTTTACTTCCTCAAAGGTAATTAATATCTGCTTCTCCTTGGCTTTGGCCTGCCTGAACTTCTTGGCCTGCTTAGCCTGCATGGCTCTCTTTGCAGCCTGGGCTCTCCTCTGGTTAGCCTGGGCCTGTGTAAAGCTCTTTGATGCCTTGCCGCCGTATTTACCGGAAGTCTTCTTAATGCCTGATGATCCGGCAACTCCACCCTTGGCTGACTTATAAGCCTTTGACTTATGCAGGAACTTCTGGGCGTTTAAGTTGTTCCTTCGCCTGTTAAACCTTGAGTACATGGCATAACCGGCTCCGGCACTAGCCCTTGCAGCTTCCACGGAAGAATTCTGTACCTGATCTGTGTTCTCACCAAGTTTGTAATTAACGGCTGTAACCGCAGCGTTCCTGACTTTGGATTTATTGTTTTTCCTTCTGTCAGTGCCTATCTTCTTCTGGAACTTTCCAGAAGAAGACTTCGTTCCGTTAACCTTCTTTTCAAGGGCATCCTTCTGGAGATTCTTCGTCTTGCTTATGTTCTTGGCCTTTGTCTCCGTTGTGCCCTTGGCCTTGGATGAGATACGCGACGGGATGATGTTCCCATACTTATCAGTCCTTCCTTTTTCCTGGTTGGAACGGCTATTCTTTTCATTGACCGCATTGGTCACTTTTGATTTTCCTGTTGCTGTTCCTGCAGTTGTGCTGTATGATGACAACCTCTCAACCGCATTGTGACCGGAATACTTGCTGCCCGATCTTTTCCCGGAGCTGTTACCGGTTTCCGACAGGCTGCTACGAATCTGCCCGCCTTTAAAGTTAGATGACTGGCTGTGCGGTGCCTGAGTTACTCCTTCATCACGAAGCGCAGAATTATATTTGGCTAATACATTACCGGTCTGCTGGTTACTGTGCTGTCTATCGCCACGATCATACCTGCCCTTTCGGCTTTTATGATCAGGCGGCTTCGATGCAGCCGTCGCATACACGTTTACCGTATTGTCATTTGCCTTTACGGTATTATCAGGTTCAGAGGGCTTCTCAGGATCCACAAGACCGTGTATCTCTGTTTCTGTCTTGTACTCACCCACTGTTCCATGATCATGTTCTGCGCTTACCGGCTTGTCATTCTTATACTCTTTAAGCTTCTCCGCAATCGTCCTTGCCGAGGATATGCTGTGACTGGTTGTAACGTTCACATCCGTGATCACACTCTCATGAGTCCTTGCATCGGATATCTTGCTCGCAGCATTTTCCTCAAACTGGGATCTGTCGCGGATAGTGTTTAAATAACTGTCTCTGTCCATTCTTATCACCCCAATCAAAAAAGGCTGCCTAAGCGTCTGCCGCCTCGGTAACCTTTGTTGTAATAGTCCTGTAGGTTTCAGTGTTCTCGTCGATACGGTTCACAAACGGTAAGATCGTACCTCCGAAAATGAACAGCCCCTCACCCTTGTTCCTTGTAAGGATGCATTTGTATTGTTCCCCGGAAAGCTTAAGAGCTTCCTTTAAGATATCCGCATCACCCGATGCCTGCCCAAGAAGTATGTAACAGTCTGAGTTATAAAAGATCGACTGTATCTCCGATGATGACAGAAGATCGGATACGTTCTGCGTTATACCAACCGGTATGCCGCCCCACTTCCTGAAACGCTTCCATATCTCCTTTGAATACGTTGCTGTCTGGGGTTCCTTAAGGAGCAGATGGAATTCATCAACAAAATACCTTGTGTATTTTCCGGCATTCCTGTTAACGGTAACCCTGCCCCATACCGTTTCCTGGACAACAAGCATCGCAAGGTTCTTAAGCTGTTCACCCAACTCCTTTATGTCAAAGCATATGACCCTGTTATGCATGTCAACGTTGGTCGGATGATTGAAATAATTAAGGGAGCCGTGAACATACACTTCAAGGGAAGTACGTAAGTACCTTGCTTCCTTTTCTTCCTGCTCCGCCAGCTCGTTATACAGATCTTCAAGTATCGGGAGGTCTTCCACCTTTTTAGTACTGGAAAACTTCTTGTAAAGCCTCTGCGTACACCTGTCAAGGATCGACCTCTCATATGCCCCGATCTTGCCGGGACCTAAGATCTGCTCATATATACTCATGATCAGCTGGCACTTATTTCCTATGGGATCAGAACTCCAGTCACAGTCAGGATCGATATGCAGCGGATTTATATGCTCGCTCGATGACTGGCTAAGATGCACTATCTGTCCTTTAAGCTTATGCACGAGCGGCCCGTACTCTCCCTCGGGATCACATATGAGGATGTCATCCCTTAACTTCATATAGGTCTGGATCATCATCATCTTTACCGAGAATGATTTTCCTCGTCCGGGAGTACCAAGTACCAGCGTGTTTGGGTTTGCAAGTGTCTTTACATCAGCCATGATGATATGGCCGGTTATCTTGTTCTGGCCCATGCACAGTGAATCACCGAACTGCATAAGCTCCTTTATCTTATACGGCAGGAATACGCCGAGGCTCGTAGTTGTGAGCTGCCTCTTTACGTTTATCCTGTTATTGCCGAGCGGGAGTGTTGAAAAGAACCCGTCCTCCTGCTGGTGTTCAAGCTTCACAAGCTCGCAGGTCTGTGCCGTTGCGATCGATCTTGCAGAGTTATATGACCGCTCAAGTGCCTGGATCGAATCCTCCATCTGTACCATGGTGATCGTTACCATGAACATCTTCTCATCGTTCTGCGATACATCGTCCATGAGCTTTTCTGCTGCATCTACATCTCTTCTAAGCTGCGGGGATATGTTCTCCATGCCGTAGCCCTGCCTTGCAGCTGCCTTCTGCTCATCTATTACCATCTTCTGCAGGTTTGACACAAGCATCTTAACTGATTTCAATGCTTTCTCCTGCGATATCGGTATGAAATGGAAGCTAACCGTTATAGCACTGTCAAGGTCAAGAAACTCGCATAACATCCTGTCTGATATCTGTGATGCCGACAGTTTTAAGTAGCTCACACATCCGTACTTGCTTCCGATCATGAACCTGTTGGGACGCTTGCCAAACTCAAACGCATGGTTCGTGATCTGTTCCTTTTCACTGATACCGCCGTTCTTAGCTGCATCCCAGTTAAAGATGAACTTCTCATCCTGATAGGGATTTAACATCATAAAAAGAACGGATAATCTCTCATATCCGTTCAGCATTCTCGCCTCTACATCCATCTTTTCAAGGAACTCGTTCTTGATACGCTCCGTAATCTCATCGAGCTTTGCCTTTACCCTGAAATACGGTTCCTTTATCGTAACAACGAAATACCTTGACTTTGCTATGCCCTTGTTCCCTGTCTTAAGGATCTTCTTCTGAAAATCATTAAGCTCGCTTACAATCTGCTTATTCTCAGGATCCCTGGCCGTCATTTCAAGCTTCTTGGCAAGAGCCTTGACATCCGCCTTCCTGTTAAAGAAGACCATCTGGAATTCAGCTTCCAGATCAAGGGAGTTAAGGAACATGCACCACTCGGACCACATATCCTTCTGTTCGTATTCATCCGCCTGGATATAATTCCTGTCGGAAAACTCCATCATTATCGAATATCTGCCGCCGCCAAGATGCATGATCCCATTCTCTTCCATTGATTTAAAGGGGATGCTCTCTGCAGCCGACCGCGGTGCCCTCTTGCCTTCCTTCTGGGCCTTATGCATCGCCTGCGCGTATTCCCTGAGCATCTCCGTGCTCATCACATCATTTGGCCCTATCACTTTCTTGCCGCTCTTATTCTTCCTAAAGCTGCTCTTACGTTCTTCTTTCTGTTTCATTGGGTTTGTTGCTGCCTCCTCTCTTCGTAGCCTTTAATAACTTGTTCTTAAATGATTTTTCCTCGGCCTCCTTCTTAAGGCGCTCATTTTCCTCAATATAATCAGCCACCATGATCGCACTGTTTATAACAGGCTCATTGATCACCGGCCTTATCTGCGGTCTTATGTATCTTTCCTTGATAACGTTCTTAAGAACCTCTTCAAGCGGCTGACCATCCTTCTCATAAAGCGCAAACAGGAAGAACGGAAGCATCACGATTATCATGATCACTCCCGCGATGTCTACCGCTATGACTTTCTTAAGAAGGATATATACGGGGATCCCTGCCATGGCTGCCAGCGCAAAGCATAAAAGCTGCCTCTTTGTAAGCCCCAGGGCTACCTTATTCTTGACCTTGGAAAAGTCCTTCTGTACTGGTATGTAAAACATCTCTTTCCTCCTTAATGCGCATTGAAAATCGACTTGCTCAGGGTTCCTGTGTGGAACAGTGAGAAGCATAATACAATCGTGTATGCCATGATGGAAAACAGCGCCATATGAACGTCACTCGAAACAGTCATCGAGTTGATGAGCACTGCATATATCCCGACGCATACCATAATGAAAAAGCCCTGGAATGCCAAAGCAAACAGGCCTTTGAAATAATTGGTTCCGATAGTCCCCCACTCTCTGTTCGTCACCGTCGCAAACGGGATCGGTGAAACAGAACAGTAAAGATAGATTTCTATCATTCGCCCATATAAAATGACGGTGATCAGGACGGATAATATCTTCATACCGAAACCGACTATCCATGTCTCAACCATCAAAAGCAGTAATTCCGACAGTTCCATAGAATCCATACTTGCTGTCATTGTTGCTATGACTGATGAAGCGTCTATCGCCGAAGATGTTGATATCGCTCCGGACGCAGCGTTTACTATATGCTGCCCTACATCGAATACCGCCATTGTGATGTCAAACGTATGCGACAGTATCCAGACCGCTATCCACATCTTTACGAAATACACGAAGAACTCCCAGAATTCCATGTCATTCCCGTGATTTTTCTCCATCACCATATGTATGAGTTCATAGCACAGCACGTATGTAATGATTATCCCCGCTATGGGAAGGATCACATTATCAGACAAGTTCTTTATCATGTTGAAAATGCTTGAATTCCATCCCTGCGGAGTCTGACCCACCTCTCCTGCAATGGTGCCGACCTTTGTGTTGACATCATTGAACATGGTGGAGAGGTTAGTCTGTATCGCTCCTATGAAAAACTCTTTTAGCCATTCGGTGATTGCATCGATGATTCTGTCCATCTACTAGAACAGTCCTGAAAGCAAAGGAACAAGGTTTGTTCCGATCAAAACGATGCCACCGCCAGCCATAAGTTGCTTGATTCCCTGTGACTTTGCTCCGGGATTGTCAGAACCGTAGCCTTCAAGAAGGTTGACTATCCCCCAGACGCCAAGACCGGCGCCGATCGCAACGACAAGTGTCTGTAATGTTGTAACTGCTGAATTAAAAAATGCCATTTTGAATTTCCTCCATATTCTTCCTTTAATCTGTTTGTCATGTTCTGCTCCTTTCGCTGTATCTTCGGGCATAAGAAAAGCCCGCGGATCTCCGCGGGCCCTGCCCATATCCTTATTCAGTTTTCTTTCGCATCCATATCACCCATATCCACGAATTCGCATTCCTCTTCCTTTGATAACACGGCTCTCGTCGATATCTCCCTTGCTATGTCATACTTGTACTTGGGATTAGCATCTGCCAGATACTTATACCTCTTATGCCCGGTTATATCGTATTTGCTCGAATAGAACGGCTTAACACCCTTTATCTGCAGGATGCATTTATCGCCGGGGAGCCTCGCAAGTTCATCCGGTGTAAAGAGGTCACGCCCGAGCTTCTGATAATTTATACCGTAGGCCGGGTTATTGCCCCTTGTGTCGGATGTATGGTAAATGTCGATAGTCTCCTTGCCAAGCAGTTCCGATATCTCCTTAAGAGTCTCACGCCCCTTACCACCCAAAAACAACAGGCTGTCGCAGTTATCTGATATGATATCCGCCTGCTTGTCATAAATGGACTTAAGCTGCGCTAAGCTCTGCAATATGATCGATGCCGATATCTCACGGCTTCGTATGGTACTTATTAGTATCTCCCAGTCCGGTATGCGGCCAAGATTCGCGAACTCATCCATTATGCAGTGCACATGGACGGGTAACCTGCCGCCATACTCCATGTCTGCTTTTTCGCACAACAGGTTAAACAGCTGCGTGTACATAAGTGTCGCCATGAAATTGAATGTCCTGGTCGTATCAGAGGTTATGATGAAAAGAGCTGTCTTCTCTTCTCCCAGTTCATCAAGTCCCATCTCATCCTCGTCCATGACATCGCGTACTGCCTTTATATCAAACCTAGCAAGCCTGGCTCCGACCGTAATCATGATCGATTTTGCTGTCTTACCTGCCGCCTGCTTGAACTTGACCCATTGCAGCACTGCGTAATTTGTCGGGTCCTCCTCCTTAAGATCATCAAACATGTAATCAACCGCGTTCTTGAAGTTATCGTCATCCTCCCTTATCTCCATCGCATTAACCAGATCAAGCAGTGTACCAAAATTCCTCTCTTCTTTTGTGCCCACCTTCATGATGTATCCGATTAGGGCATTATAAAGAAGCCTCTCGGCATCAAGCCAGAAAGGATCCTGCGTCGATGATTTGGTCGTTGTCGTTCCTTCTATGAGCGCATCCGCCACCTTCATGATGTCTGTCTCTTTTTTGATATAGGAAAACGGATTGTATTTCATACTCTTTGAAAAATCCACTGTATTAAGGACTTTGATCTTATAACCATGCTTTTTCAGCATGTAACCGCATTCCTCCAGGACTGTTCCCTTTGGATCGGTAAATACATACGAACAGTTAAGCTGCATCAGATTGGGCTTAGCGTAAAACCTTGTCTTACCTGAGCCCGCTCGTGTCAACCCTGTGATACATATTTTTTCAACTTTTTTTCGGAATGCCCCTAATCGCTATTACTTAATCCCCTCCAACATAGGTTTAACTTCTCCATACAATTCATCCGGATTAGCTTCTTGCCATCTTTTGAACTTCTTGATCAGCTTTCCATATTCATCCGATGGAACTATAACCACAAGTTTTCCGCTGACATCACCTTTGTAAATCGACCTCAAATTCACCAATGAAGTTTCTTTCAACCCTTCACACTTCTTCTTTGCTAAAAGATAGTTGCAATCAGGATATTTCTGATAGACTTCCATCACATTCTTGTTATGAGTAGCAAGCGTTAGATAATAAACATCTTCTCCACTGCTGACAAGCATGACCAAGCAGTCTCTGGCAACCTTAACATCCAATTCTCCAGTATCCTTAAAGCGATGATCTTTTTTGGCAATAACATCTCTGACTTCGATACTCACCAGTGCAACACCACCTCTCCTGATTCATCAATCTCAACACGCCAAGTATTGCCTTTTGACTCTTTTCCGAGGCTGGCAAGACTACTCTTGTGCTTTTCTAAATCAAATTGTTCTGGATCATATGTAAAGAAATTGCCGTTGATCTCCACAGTTTTTTCGCTCTCAAAATCATAGTCTTCATATGCTTCTACAAGATCACTGACCGTGTCCTTTATTTCTTGAAGTTCATCCTTATGCTTCTGCTGAAGATCTGTCAGTGCCTTATGATATGCCATCAGCCTCTTCTTTGTTGCTTCCTCTATCCTGGAACACTGCTCTTGTGCATCCTCCTCAGACATACTATATGCAATACGCTTTAATACTTCTTTTTTCTTGTCCGATGGTTCTCCACCATCTTCTGTCTGTAGTTTTGAGTAATACTCCAGAAGCCGATTCCTTTGAACAGATTGCTCTTTATAAACTTCCACCACTATAGCTCCATCCTTGTCATCAATCTTATAATCCATTCTATCCTCCCATTGTTAAAGCAGTATCTTCATAAGCTCTGCCTTCAGCTTAGCTTTCCTCTGCTCCACAAACTGAAGGAAATTTGCATACGAATACTCCATGTCCGGAAGCATATTGATTGTCCGATACTGGATCTTGTCTGCATCCGTCTTATACTGTTCCGCAAACCACACATCAAAATCTGTAGTCAGTTTTTCTTCATTCAACTGCGCAGCCAGCAACTGAAGATTACCTATATCGTTAACAGTCTCAATGTACTGATCCAGCTTATCTTCCGGCACACCCTTCTTTCTCAGATAGTTCTTTCTGAACTTACTCTTCGGATACATATGATCCTCATGGAACTTATTGCTGAAATCAAGTGACGGATAGAGAAGCATAAGCGTTGACAATGTTTCTCTTGCTCCATATCTGAGTTTAAGAAGATACTCATCAATATCATCTTCGCTAAACTGAATCGATTTGTTGGTTCCTTTGAATTTATCAATGATAGCCTCAATCGGGAAGTCATTTGTACCATTCTCCCGAAGGATATCCCTTATTGGCCGTATAACATTATCAGGCTGACCGCTGAATGCTTTCTTAAGCAATGCCATAATAAGCCATTTCTTGATCTTCGCACGATTATCCTTGGTGCTACTTGAATCAACAAAATTATCCGGCATTCCAATCGTCATAAGATAGTAGGCAATCGGTATCAGGGCATTGTTAGAACTTAATGTTTCACCTGTGTAACCAAAAGAGGATGCCAGATTAACAGACTGCTTGATTGCCCTCTTAATCTTGTCCCAGTTTGCCTCAATCTTCATCATGTTAGGCTTGTTGAAATTATCAACCTTGAATGCAATATCCGGGAAATCAGATAATACAAGCGCCGTTTTAAGTACAAAGTCTTTGTTGATCCTGAATCCACCGCCGATTGCATTTACATCTTCAACGAAATCTGTTATCTCTTCCCTGGCATCGTGGTTCTCCCACTGTGCAGAAGCGATGGAAAGCAGAAGGTCTGAATATGTAAGTACAGTACCGCCGCTGTTAACCCGGATGAAGATATTCAGAACCTTATCCAGTTCGTCTGTTTTTTCCTTATAATAGCTGAGTGTAAGAGATGTATGGATTACCTTATGCAGTTGTGACAGTGTATTTGTCGCAAACTTCGCCTGCTGTTTTGTATAACTGAACTCTTCGGAAAAACTGATATTATCCGTCACATATGTAGCTACATCTCCAAGATCATCCATCTCCAAGATCTTACCGACTTCAAACCAGTATTCTTCAGATGTGTTTTTCACTGTGTCACAGATCTTAAACTCAAAATCATATTTA
>ODAI013444641.1_pt1 | contig 27302 bp, 26 predicted proteins | sample 1539321 | NCBI WGS metagenome assembly ODAI01 (sample SAMN02144231, study PRJEB22623) | gut metagenome | biome: sheep rumen | host: Ovis aries | place: New Zealand
AGTCCGTCCACCAGCTCCATTATTTTGCATTGTATCATGCAAGATCCATAATTGGGAGAGTTCCCGAGTGGCCAAAGGGGGCAGACTGTAAATCTGTTGCTTTTCAGCTTCGATGGTCCGAATCCATCCTCTCCCACCAGAAACGCCCCGATAAACTTCGGGGCGATTTCTTTTGACACAACATCCGCTTTACACCCTTGCAAACCCTGCAAGGACTTTTTTATGCCCGGAAAAAAAGAGGTTTTGCACGGAAATACTGCGCTGTTGTGCATAATTATAGTAAACGTCAGATAATTTTTGCCGCTGATGCCTGGTACAGTACAGCGGATAAGGACCGTGAGGTCTGAGCAAAGAGAATGAATTTGCACCCGGAGGAAAGAAAATATGATAAGAGAAGATCTGAGAAACATCGCTATCATCGCCCACGTTGACCACGGTAAGACTACCCTCGTTGACGAGATGCTCAAACAGGGCGGTGTGTTCCGTGAGAATCAGGCCGTTGCTGAGCGTGTTATGGACTCAAATGACATCGAGCGTGAGAGAGGCATCACTATCCTCGCAAAAAATACTTCCGTTATGTACAACGGAACTAAGATAAACATAATCGATACCCCCGGCCATGCTGACTTCGGCGGCGAGGTTGAGCGTGTCCTCGAAATGGTGGACGGAGTACTTCTTCTCGTTGACGCTGCTGAGGGCCCTATGCCCCAGACACGTTTCGTTCTCTCAAAGGCTCTTGAAATGGGCCACAAGATAATCGTTGTTGTCAACAAGATAGACCGTCCCGATGCTCGTCTCGATGAGATAGGCGACGAGGTCCTGGAGCTTCTTCTTGACCTGGATGCAAACGAGGAACAGCTCGAATCTCCGCTGCTCTTCTGTTCAGGCAGAAGCGGTACTGCTTCTCTCAGCCAGTATGAGGCCGGTACTGACCTCAAGCCCCTTTTCGATACTATCATCAACTACATAGAGCCGCCTAAGGGTGAGGAGGAAGAGCCTCTCCAGATGCTCATTTCCTCTATCGACTACAATGAGTACGTCGGCCGTATCGGCATCGGCCGTATCGTAAGAGGCAATATCAAGGTAAATCAGCAGGTAACTGTCTGTGACTACACAGGCTCCAAAAAGAACTACAATGCCAAGATAGTCTCCCTCCTTCAGATAGAGGGCCTGAACCGTGTTCCCGTTCAGGAGGCTAAAATGGGCGATATTGTCTGGATATCCGGTATCGAGGGCATCACTATCGGTGATACTATCTGCGCTACAGAAGCCCCTGACCCGCTGCCCTTCGTAAAGATAAGTGAGCCTACCGTTGAGATGACTTTCTCCGTTAACGACAGCCCGTTTGCCGGCAAGGAGGGCAAGTTCGTGACTTCCCGTCAGCTCCGTGAGAGACTCTTCCGTGAGCTCCTCCGTGACGTTTCTCTCCGTGTTGAGGAGACAGACAGCACCGACTCCTTCCGTGTTGCCGGAAGAGGCGAGATGCACCTTTCTATCCTCATCGAGAATATGCGCCGTGAAGGCTATGAGCTGGGCGTTTCTACTCCCCGTGTTCTCTTCAAGAAGGACGAGGAGACCGGCCAGAAGCTGGAGCCTATGGAGCGCCTTGTTATCGACGTGCCTGAGGACTGCGTTGGTTCCGTTATGGAAAAGATAGGCACACGTAAGGGCGAGATGCTGGATATGCACCCACAGGGCAGCCGTATGCGTATCGAATTTCTCATCCCTGCAAGAGGCCTCTTCGGCTACAAGAGCGAATTCCTCACCGACACCAAGGGCGAGGGTATCATGAGCCACGTATTTGAAGGCTATCAGCCTTACAAGGGCGACATCGAGCGCAGAAACACCGGTTCTCTCGTTTCCTTCGAGACCGGCGAGGCTGTTACTTACGGTCTCTACAACGCTCAGGAGCGTGGTCAGCTCTTCATCGCTGCCGGTACTCCCGTATACGAGGGCATGATAGTCGGCGCTTCTCCTAAGACTGAGGACCTCGTTGTCAACGTCTGCAAGAGAAAGCACCTTACAAATACCCGTGCAAGCGGAAGCGATGATGCTCTCCGTCTTGTTCCTCCGAGAACACTCAGCCTTGAGGACTGCCTTGAATTCCTGGCTGACGATGAGCTCCTTGAGGTAACTCCTGAGTCCCTCCGTATCAGAAAGAGAGTCCTCAGCAACACCCAGAGAGCTAAGATAAGAGGAAATGCCGCCAAGAACGGCTGATGATATTTCATCTTTACAACACATACCCCTCACATATTCCGCATAACGGAGGTCTATCATGAAGAAGATAATTACTGTTTCTCTTGCTTTTGCCCTTTCAGCCGGACTGCTCTCAGCCTGCGGCGGAAAAAAGTCCGGTCAGGACTCGGAAAGCCCGGACTACGAGACTCAGCCTCAGGAGGAGACCGCTGAGGTCTCTACCGAGCTGGAATCCTGGGCTCCCCTTGCTACCGTAAGGGACAGGGACATCGTTTCAACAGACGATGAGTTCGATTATGAGGTCTATGAGGGGCATACTATAATCACAAGCTATAAGGGAAATGCCCAGACCGTGGAGGTCCCCGCAGAAATGGGCGGTGCTCCGGTTACTGAGATAGGCTTCTATGCCTTTGAGGCTAAGGACGGTCTCCTTGAAGTGGTGCTCCCGGACTCCGTTACAAAGATATGTGAGTGCGCTTTCAGCGGATGTACTGACCTTTACTCAATTAATATGCCCCAGAGCCTTACTGAGATACAGAGGGGAGCCTTCGTGGAGTGTACCTCTCTCACTGATATAACTATCCCGGCATCCGTTGTCAAGGTACAGGAGGAGGCTTTCACAGGCTGTACCGGACTCACCTCTGTTACCGTGGAAAACCCTGAGCTTGAATATGATTACTGGGGACTTGAGGAGCTGCCTTCTGTGACAGTATATGCACCTGAGGGCTCCGCAGCCGCTCAGTGGGCAGAGAAGATAAATAACGGGGAATTCTCTCCGGAACAATGACGCTCCGAACGAAAGGATTACGCTTATGAAAAGAACAGCTATCACTGCTCTCGCACTCTGCTCCCTTCTGGGACTTTGCAGCCTGACTTCATGCTCGGACAAATCATCTTCCTCCTCATCCGCAGCAGATACATATTTACAAGGCTCAGGCGAGGTAGCTGCCGGGGGCAGCGGCAGCTCTGAAGATGAAACAGCATCCGGCAGCAGCTCTGAGGAGTGGCCTCTTGAGTCTCCCGAAGAGGGCGCTATGGACTACGACCTTGGAGATTACAGAACTGACCCTGAGACCGGTATAAAGCTCTATTACGACGATACCGCATTCTCCAGAGAGCTCATGCAGACCCTTGAACAATACTTCCTCACATTCCAGAACAGGGACTTTGAGGGATATAAGGAGATAAATTACCCGGAATACTGCGATGACATGGAGACCTTCCTCCAGAAGGACTACGGTTACGGCCTGGAGGAGTCCTTCAACGGACAGTGCGATAACCTCAACGACATTATGGGCGGCAGCTTCAAGATAACCCGTGTGAAGGCTGAAGCCTCAGAGGAATATGATTCCGAACAGGAGGGCATCGACGACTTCCTTGAATATATGGACGAGGTGTTCGGCAGCAGCGATTTCAGTACCAATGTAAAGAATTCAGGAGGCGAGCTCAGATATTTCACTTTCTATATAATGGCTGAGGATGCCGACGGTGAGGAGTCTATGCTGGTGAGCCAGTTCAATACTCTCTTCCTGCTGAAGGACGGAAAATACTATACTTTTGGTTAATGGAGATGCTTGATATGAAGTCTTTATTCAGTAAAATTATTGCAGCGGCTGCTGCTGTGTCTATGTCTGCTGCACTTTTCTCCTGCGGCGGTGAAGGCTCCTCCTCAGAGAGCAAGGAAAAGGACCCCAATGCGCTTGTTGAGGACATCGGAGATGATGTGAACGTTTCAGCCGATGATATGCCCTATGGAGCTAATATCACCACTCTCTCCAAGCAGGATGACGGAGTGCTGGCAACTACTGAGTTCGATACCCGTTATATCTCAATTGATGAGGGAAAGCTGTTCAGCAACTACTTCTGCTCTATCGCAGAAAAGGACAGCGCTCTCTTTGAAAGCGTGAGCTACAAGCCCTATCTGGACGCTCTGGTGGCAGAATCCGGCTGCGCTGACATCCAGGACTATGTTAACTCCTATTATGAGAGGTACAAGGCCCTTGTGGGCGCTGATTTCAAGTTCACCTATGTTTATGCTGCCGACTGCAAGGATGCTAACAGCGGCTTCAATTTCATCCCTTATGACGAGAAGATAAAGGAGCTCGCTCCTGACGCTGAGATACGCACTAAAATGGCCTTGCCCATATACCTCAACTTCTCCGCTACCGATGACAGCGGACTGGGCGGTGAGGTCATCCCTCGTGCTTCCTATGACTTCCCTCTGGGTGTTGAGCTGGGAGATACTGACTTCATCTGGATATGTATATATAACATCGACGGCAATGACTATATCATCTGGTAATAAATGCGATGCCTCCCGGAATGGGAGGCATTTTCTCTGTATGGACAAAAGATAAGGCCTCCCTTTCGGGAGGCCGTTTTGTTATATCTGTGTTGAGTAGTTGGGAGCTTCCTTTGTGATGTAAATATCGTGAGGGTGGCTCTCCTTGAGGCCTGCGCCTGTGATGCGGATGAACTTTGCCTTCTCGTGGAGGGTGGGGATGTCTACACATCCGCAGTAACCCATACCGGAGCGGATTCCGCCGACGAGCTGGAATACTGTATCTGCAACAGGGCCCTTGAAGGGAACTCGTCCCTCGACACCCTCAGGTACCAGCTTCTTAGCGCCTTCCTGGAAATATCTGTCTGTTGAGCCGTTGGCCATTGCGCCAAGGCTTCCCATTCCTCTGTATACCTTGAACTGACGGCCCTGATATATCTCAGTCTCACCGGGAGCTTCTGCACAGCCTGCCAGAAGTGAACCGAGCATTACAACGTTTGCGCCGGCTGCAAGTGCCTTTACGATGTCTCCGGAGTACTTGATACCGCCGTCTGCAATAACGGGGATGCCGTACTTCTGAGCTACGCAGGCAACGTCATATACTGCTGTTATCTGGGGTACGCCAATGCCGGCTACGACTCTTGTTGTGCAGATGGAGCCGGGTCCGATGCCGACCTTTACGCAGTCTGCGCCTGCTGCGATGAGAGCTTCAGCAGCCTCTGCTGTAGCGATGTTTCCGGCGATGACAGGAGTGTCCGGGAATGCTTCCTTGACCATTTTCAGGCACTTGATGATGTTCGCACTGTGGCCGTGTGCGGAGTCGAGGACGAGGACGTCTGCCTGTGCGTCGATGAGAGCCTTTGCTCTGTCGAGGACGTTTGCGGTAACGCCGATTGCTGCGCCGCAGAGGAGTCTGCCCTTGCTGTCACGGGCGGAGTTGGGGTACTGTACTGATTTTTCTATGTCCTTGATGGTGATGAGTCCCTTGAGGTAGCCGCCTTCGTCTACCAGGGGGAGCTTTTCTATCTTGTGGGCACGGAGTATCTCCTGAGCCTCGGCAAGAGTAGTTCCCACGGGAGCAGTAATGAGGTTGTCCTTGGTCATTACCTCAGATATCTTAGCCTTGAAATCTGTGAGGAAGCGCATATCTCTGTTTGTGATGATGCCTACCAGCTTGTTATTGCCGTCAACTATCGGAACACCTGAGATCTTGAACTTGCCCATGAGTTCGTCTGCATCGGCAACGATGTGGTCTTCTGTCAGTGAGAAAGGATTAACGATTACGCCGTTTTCGGAACGCTTTACCTTATCCACCTCTTCAGCCTGCTGCTCGATAGTCATATTCTTGTGGATGATACCGATACCGCCCTCTCTTGCAATAGCGATGGCCATTCTGGAATCTGTTACGGTATCCATTGCGGCAGTCATTATAGGTGTGTTGAGCTTGATAGTTTTGGTGAGCTGGGTGCCGAGTCTTATCATATTTGGTGTTACGTCTGATTCCGCAGGTATCAGCAGTACATCGTCAAATGTGAGACCCTCTTTCTGAAATTTGCTGTTCATGTCAGTCAGCATAATAAATTCCTCCTTACATCGTTTTTCCATCTTTTTAGCCGGTGCCGTTGTATGGAAACGGCGAAGTACATAAGAACAATCAATAGTTTATTATCTTTAATCATACTATTTTTAGCCGGATATGTCAATACCCGTCACGGGGGGACGGGCATAGAAATTTTTGGTCTGAAAAGCAGACGTTTTGGCAAAAAAAGCAATGTTACCCGTTAAAGCGACATCACTTCAAAGTGCTGCGTCATCTGGGATCTCCGGAACATAGGCGGAACGGCGGGCATACTCCTTCAAAATGAGCGTAGCATCGGAGCCGTCGATGCCTCCTGTGAGGTCATAGTCAGCAGCAAGCTGCCCGTAGGCATTGAGCGTGGTGCCGTAGCCGCTGCCTACACTTGCATACTCCCGGAGAGCCATTGTAGCGTCGGAACCGTCTATGGCGCCGTCGTCGTTGATGTCGCCGCAGATGAACTTCCGGAAGGTTATCCCCTCGGACTCTGCGTAGCTCTCCACTGCTGTACCCTCCTCACCGTGGACCACAAAGCCTGCGATGTTCTCTACAGCGCCGTTTCTGATGCTGTAGTGCTGGCCTATGGCGGTCTCACTTATGGACGTAACAGTCTCAGGGATATAGAGCCCGCTGAGCTCGGAGCATCCGAAAAAGGCATGGGAACCTATCGAGGATACTCGCTCGGTGATAGTTATATATTTCAGTGAGGAGCAGGCATTGAAGGTGTTGTCCTTGATAGCCTTTACGGGAAGTCCCAGCTTTACGGTCTCAAGTTCTGAGCAGGACATGAAGCAGCCTGCGCCTATCTGTGAGACTGTGTCCGGGAGAGCGATATATCTCAGGCCTGTGCATCCGGAAAAGGCATAGTCGCCTATGAAGGTCACTCCGTAGGGGACTGCGGCGGATGTCAGATTGGTCTTGCCAAGGAATGCTGCCTTGCTTATAGAGGTGACTCCTGCGGGGATGACTGCGTCATTGGGACCTGCGTAGGTCAGCAGCCTTCTTCCCTCAGCATTGCAGAGACAGCCCTCCACTGAGAGAAATGTTGGGTTTTCGTCGCTGACGCTTATGGAAGTCAGCATGGGGCAGGCTGAAAATACGTATTCTCCCACGGTCTCCATTCCGCTGCCGATGCTTACGGTGCAGAGATTGGGGCAGGCTGAAAAGCTGCGCTCACCGATAGTCTTTACCGAGTCCGGGATAACTGCGGCAGTGAGCTCGTCAAGTCCCATGAATACACTGCCGGCAATGGCCTCAACAGGGTAGTCCTCGATAGTGTCAGGGATGATGAGTACGGCGTCCGAGCCGGTATATCCGGTAATTACGGCACTGCCGTCATTTATCTCGTAGATGAACTCTATGCTGCTGTCAGTCTCCGCTGAAACTGACTGTACCGGCATTGAGGAGGCAAGGAGCGCTGCTGCCGGCAGAAGTGATAATAGCTTCTTCATGTCATACCTCCCTGCGGCAGGCCTTTCCGTTTATCATCACCAGTGCAGGCTCGCTCATGAGGTCAAGGGGATTTTCGCCCTTCCTGTAGAGCTGGAGGTCAGCGTCCTTGCCGGGAGCGAGGGTGCCTGTGACCTCGTCTATGCCGAGTATCTCGGCAGGGTAGACGGTGAGCATTTTCAGTGCCTCCATAGGGTCCAGTCCGCCCTTTACTGCGGCCTGTGCCGAAAGGGGAAGGTACTGTATCGGAATGACGGTATGGTCTGTGCATATAGCCAGCTTTACGCCGTTTTCGTGCATTATGGATGCATTTTTCAGCTCAAGGCCCTTCATTTCAGGCTTGCAGCGGTCGCAGATTATTGGGCCGCATATCACCGGTATGTCCTGCTGGGCGATTATGTCGGCTATCTTCCAGCCCTCTGTGCCATGGATTATTACGGGGTCAAGGGAAAATTCCTTGGCGATACGCATAGCTGTGCAGATGTCGTCTGCACGGTGACAGTGGAAAAATGCCTTCATCTTGCGGTCCAGCAGAGGCATGAGCGCCTCACACTTTATGTCGTACTCCGGCGGGTCGTAATTCTCACTGTCAGAGTAGTAGCTGTCCATGTCGTGGACGTAGCGGCGTGCCTTGTAGAGTCCCTCACGGATGAGGGCAGCTACGGCCATTCTGGTGACGGGAGTCTCGGAGCGGTCATTGTAGACGTTCTTAGGATTCTCTCCCATTGCGAATTTGATGCCGCAGGGCTTTATGAGCATATCGTCGATACGGCGGCCGTCGGTCTTGATGGCGCATATCTCTCCGCCGCAGGCATTTGCGCTGCCGGGGGAGGATGCCGCTGCGGTTATTCCCCTCATACGGGCCTCTTCAAAGCAGCGGTCAAAGGGATTTATGCCGTCGATAGCTCTCATCTGAGGTGTGAAGGGGTCGGTGGACTCGTTGCAGTCGTCACCCTCGAAGTCCAGGCCGTCCTCGATGATGCCGAGGTGGGTGTGAGCATCGATGAATCCGGGGAGGACGGTACCTCCGCAGGCGTCGATGCTGTCCTCCGGAAGTGTCTCCGGAGCACCCTGGCCCAGGGCAGTTATCTGGCCGTCTCTGGTCTCTATCCAGCCGTTTTCGATGACTCCGGCTGAGTCCATTGTGATTATCCGTGCGTTATATATAAGCATAGCTTTCTCCATGTGGGGTCATTTCCTGACTGCTTCTGCGATTTTTTCGGCAGTCTCTACAGGACTTCCTGAGCAGTCGATATGTATATTTGAATTCTGCATATAGACGCTCCTGCGCTGGTCGCAGAGCGCCTGGAGCTCCTCCTTTGTTGAGCGCATGACTATGGGACGATTGGTGTCGTCTTTGATACGCTCGTAGCAGGTCTCGAAGGGGACATCAAGGAATATCACAGCACTGCCTGCTGACTTTGCAGCGGCGGCAGTATCACTGTTGAGCATGGCTCCTCCTCCACAGGCGGCAACTACTGTCTTTCCGCAGAGAGACTTTACTATCTCAGCCTCTGTGGTGCGGAAGAAAGGCTCTCCCTTCTGCTCGAATATTTCCGGTATGGTCATGTCAAGTGTCCTGACTATGAGGTCATCGGTGTCGGTGAATCCACAGCCTATCTTTTTGGCTGCCAGCTTGCCGACGGTAGTCTTTCCGCAGCCCATAAAGCCGCATAGGAATATAGTCATGTTCTTCCTCCGTTTTCTCTGGCCGGACTGTGTCACTTGCTGTTCATAGCATTGACTGCGTCCTCGACCTCTGTGATTATCTTTGAAACAGCTTCTGCCGGGAAGCTGCCGCCGTACCATATCTCGTGAGCCTTTACTGCCTGATATACCAGCATTGCAGTGCCGCCTACTGCGGTCTTGCCCATTGCTCTGGCTTTTTTCATCAGGAGGGTCTCAGTGGGGTTGTAGATGACGTCGAAGACACTGCCGCTGTTCTCTATGACACTGTCACTTACGGCGCAGGCCTCGGTCTTGGGGTACATTCCGACGGGAGTGGCATTTATCAGCAGGTCACGGCTGCCTTCAAGGGAGGCAATGTCAGCTATCTTCACTGATGCTCCGGGGCATTTCTGCATTATCTCTGCCATGAGAGCCTGAGCTGCCGGGACGTCCTGGGGGATGACTGCAAGGGTGATGTTTCCGCCGTGGAGGGCAGTTTCAATGGCTATCATCCTGCCGACTCCGCCGCAGCCGAGTATAGTTACCTCGCCGCCGAGAGGAAGTCCCTCAGCAGACCTGAGAAATCCGTCACAGTCAGTGTTATAGCCTATAAGACGGCCGTTGTCGTTCTTGACGCAGTTCACGGAATTGTATCTCTCTGCACTCTCGCCCAGCTCGTCCATAAGGGCGATGACTGCCTGCTTGTGAGGGATAGTCACGTTCATTCCGGCGTGCTCCTCAATGACAGCTCTTGAAGAGGGGAGGTCCTCAGGGGCGATGTCAAGAAGGCTGTACTCGCCGTCTTTTCCGCTGAGGGCAAAGAGTTTTTCGTGTATGAGAGGGGACATGGAATGTCCCAGGGGGTGGCCTGTAAGGGCAAATTTACTCATAAATAGCAGCTCCTTCGAGTGTTTCCATATTTTCAACGTTGAATGCGGCAGCCTCAGGGAGAGTTTTCTTCACAAGGCCTGTGAGGGTCCTGCCGGGACCGAATTCAACGAATCTGTCAGCTCCGGCCTGGCTCATTGCCATGAGTTCTGAGGTGAAGCGGACGGGGGATACGATGTGCTTTGCAAGCATTGATGCCATGTCTGAGAAGTCGGTGAGCTCTCCGCCGGTAACGTTGGAGTAGTACTTCTTGTCCGGTGCAGAGAAGTTTATTGTCTTTGCAGTCTCGTAGAAAAGGTCAGCAGCAGGCTGCATCAGCTTTGAATGGAATGCGCCGGCTACGTTGAGGGGGATGACCCTGCCCTTCATTTCCTTGAATATGGGAGTTACCTCCTCAATGCCTTCGGGAGTGCCTGCGATAACTGTCTGTACAGGGGAGTTGTAGTTTACTGCGGTGACGAAATTTTGTGCGGCGGCGCATACTTCCTCCACCTTTGCGGGCTCCAGCTTCATTACTGCTGCCATAGCACCCTTAGTCTGTGAGACGGCCTCCTCCATAGCGGCTGCTCTTGCCTTTATCAAGCGAAAAGCGTCCTCAAGGGATACCATTCCGGAGGCGTACATTGCAGCGTACTCACCAAGGGAGTGTCCGGCAACACCGTCAAACTCAAATCCCCGGAGCTGGGCTGCCTTCAGGCAGGCCATGGATGTAGCCATTATAGCAGGCTGGGAGTTTATGGTCCGGGAGAGCTCCTCGGCAGGTGCGTCCAGGCAAACAGCCTTCAGGTCCATGCCCAGGATGTCGGAGCCGGCCTCATATATCTCTGCAACTTCCGGTACTGCGGCAATAATATCTCCGCCCATTCCGGGAGTCTGGGAGCCCTGTCCTGAAAATAGTGAAATTGTCATAATGATAAACTTCCTTTCTGTGTGTTATACACAAATAAATGGATAAATCGCACAAATATCTCTTGAATAATTTATTCAAAAAGACGATATTTTGTTTCCGGGTGAATAAAGTCTGAAAATATCATTGCAAAAAAACCGGAAATGATTTACAATATATAATGTGTGGATGAATGTATCCACTAATAATATAACATAAATTTTCGGGTTTTACAACCATATTTTCATAATTTATCGTGTTAAGGAGATTTTTTAATGGGAATCAACATTCTGGGAATGGGAAAATACGTCCCTGAGCAGGTACTGACAAATGACGATTTTACCCGGTTTATTGAGACGAATGACGAGTGGATAAGGACAAGGACCGGTATCGTCAGCCGCCCTATGGCAGGCTGGGAGCCCACATGGTATATGGGTAAAAAGGCTTCCCTGGAGGCTATTGAAAAGGCTGGTATAGACCCTGCTGAGATAGGCCTTGTTATTTCCACCACTGCTACTGCAGACTTCCATACCCCCAGTATGGCCAGCGTTATACAGCACGAGACAGGTGCGGTAAATGCAGGCGCCTTTGACCTGAATGCAGCCTGCACAGGCTTCGTTTATGCACTTGATGTGGCCAGAAGATTCCTGGAGACTGACAGGACCATTAAATACGTGTTAGTTTCGGCTAACGAATCTCTTTCACGTTTTCTCGACTTTACTGACAGAGGTTCATGCATCCTCTTCGGTGACGGTGCTGCAGCGGCTGTTGTGGAGTACAGCGACAAGCTCTACTCCTCTGCTCTCGGCTCAGACGGCAGCGGCGGAAAATACCTCTATGCAAGAGCTATGCAGGTAGCTCCGGAGATAGCTCAGGACCCGCCTGCTGACTTCACTTCCGACTTCGAGGACAGCCCCCTCCACAAGCTCCGCCAGAACGGCAAGGAGGTATACAAGTTCGCAACTCAGGCCCTCCCTAAGTCCTTTGAGCTTGCAGCCGGAAAAATAGGCATCACAAAGGATGACATCGACTGGTTCATCCCTCATCAGGCTAATATACGCATTATTGAGACCGCCGCCAAAAAGCTCGGCGCTCCAATGGATAAATTCATAACAACTCTTGACCACTATGGAAATACGTCAAGTGCGTCTATCCCTCTCGCTCTCGGAGAGGCCATTGAAAAAGACCTTGTCCAGAGAGGTCAGAAACTCGCTCTGATAGGCTTCGGCGCAGGTCTGACATACGGCGGGATAATCTTAGAATACTGATATAAGGAGAAAACGGAATGAAAACAAGGATCACAGAACTCTTAGGATGCGAATACCCCATAATCCAGGGCGGCATGGCCTGGGTAGCTGAGCATACACTGGCATCTGCTGTTTCAAATGCAGGCGGTGTCGGACTCATCGCCGGCGGAAACGCTCCTATCGACTATCTTCGTGAGCAGATAAGGCTCTGCAAGGAAAAGACAGATAAGCCCTTCGGCATGAATATCATGCTCATGAGCCCTAATGCAGATGACCTGGCTCAGCTCGTCATAGATGAGGGGGTAAAGGTCGTCACTACCGGTGCAGGCAACCCCGGAAAGTACGTCCCTGCGTGGAAAGAGGCAGGTATCAGGGTCATCCCTGTAGTTCCTTCCGTTGCACTTGCAAAGAGAATGGAAAAGTCCGGCGCTGACGCTGTTATCGCTGAGGGCACAGAGTCAGGCGGACATATTGGTGAGAATACTACAATGTGCCTGGTACCTCAGGTGGTGGATGCTGTAAGCATCCCCGTTATCGCTGCCGGCGGTATCGCTGACGGCAGAGGCATGGCCGCTTCCTTTATGCTGGGAGCTGAGGGCGTACAGATAGGCACACGCTTCCTTGCTTCTGAGGAGTGCCAGATACATCCGACTTTCAAGGACCTTGTAATAAAGGCAAAGGATACAGACAGCGTTGTAACAGGACGCTATACAGGACATCCGTGCAGAAACGTCAAGACCAAGTTCGCTAAGAAACTGGCAAACGGCGAGAAGGACGGTACACTTTCACCGGAGGAGTTCGAGAACCTTACTGTAGGCGCTCTCCGCAGAGCCGTTGTTGACGGCGACCTCGAAAGCGGCTCCTTCCTCTGCGGCGCTATCGCAGGTATGATAAATGAAGTGAAGTCCTGCGCTGACATCGTAAGGGAGATAAACGACGGAGCTGAAAAGCTGCTCAAACTTTGAGAATGTCCACGGACGCTCATTGAAATAAATGGAGGTAAACATTATGCCAACAGCATTAGTAACCGGCGCCTCTCAGGGAATCGGCGCCTGCATCGCAAAAAGACTCGCTAAGGACGGCTTCGACATCGCCGTCAATTACTACCCCAGTGAAGGCGACAAGGCCAAGGCCGTTGAAGTCGCTGAGGAATGCCGTGCTCTCGGTGTCAAGGCTGAGATATTCCCGGCAGACGTCTCAAAAATGGCTGACTGTGAGGCTATGGTCAAGGCTGTCAAGGAGACCTTCGGCACTATCGAAGCACTCGTGAACAACGCAGGCATCACCAAGGATAAGCTCCTTGCACGTATGTCAGAGGACGAGTACGACGCAGTTATCGCTGTTAACCAGAAGAGCGTTTTCAATATGCTCAAGCACACCTGCCCCATTATGATGAAACAGAAATTCGGACGCATCGTCAACGTTGCATCTGTGGCAGGTCTCTACGGCAACCCCGGACAGATAAATTACTCGGCTTCCAAGGCCGCTATGATAGGCATGACCAAGACTATCGCAAAGGAGTACGGCAAGAAGAACATCACCTGCAATGCCGTTGCTCCGGGACTTATCCGCACTCCCATGACCGACGTTCTCAGCGACGAGCTGAAGGCCAGGATGCTTGAAGTCGTAGCTATGAAGCGCTACGGCGAGCCCGAAGAGATAGCCTCTGTGGTGTCATTCCTTGTTTCAGATGACGCATCCTATGTTACAGGACAGGTCATTGAAATATCCGGCGGTATCTCCATGTGATGCCAGCCTATAAATACAGATAAACTGAAAGGAAAAAATATGAGCAGAAGAGTTGTAATTACCGGAATGGGTGCTATCACGCCCTTCGGTACCGGAGTTGAAAAATTCTGGACAGGAGTAAAGGAGAACAGGATAGGCTTCTCTTTCATAGACCGTTTTGATACCCAGCGCACAGGTGTCAAGATAGCCGGAACAGTAAGAGATTTCGACGAGACGGCATATTTCGGCGTTAAGGGATGTTTTGACAAGAAGGAATCAAGACGTATGGACAGATTCACTAAGTTCGCTCTGGTAGCTGCCCATGAGGCTCTTGAGGATGCAGGTACTGATTTTTCGGACCTCGACCCTTACAGGGCAGGAGTAATCGTAGGCTCAGGTATCGGCGGCATCGACCTTACCCTTGTTGAGCACAACAAGTACCTTGAAAAGGGCCCGGACAGAATGTCTGCCTTCTATATCCCCATGATGATAAGCAATATGGCTGCCGGCACTATTTCAATGAAGACCGGATTCAGAGGTGCGAATTTCGACGTTACTACAGCCTGTGCTACAGCTACCCACTCAATAGGCGAGGCCTTCCGCAAGATAAAGGACGGCTACCTCGACGCTGCCATTGCAGGCGGTACAGAGAGCACCAATGTTGAGTTCACATATGCCGGATTTGCCAATATGAAGGCACTTACCAAGTCAGATGACCTGGAGAGAGCCTCTATTCCCTTCGACAAGGAGAGAAATGGCTTCGTCCTCGGTGAGGGCAGCGGTATCGTCATACTCGAAGAGTACGAGCACGCAAAGGCAAGAGGAGCTAAGATATATGCAGAAGTAGCCGGCTACGGCGCTACCTGCGACGGCTACCACATGACCTCTCCCATGCCTTCCGGTGAGGCCGCAGGCATGGGCATGACCCTTGCTATGCAGGAGGCCGGACTCACACCTGCTGACGTTGACTACATCAACGCTCACGGTACATCAACAGGTCTCAATGACAAGTACGAGACTGCTGCTATCAAGGTGGCTTTCGGTGACCAGGCTCACAAAGTAAAGATAAATTCTACAAAGTCCATGATAGGACACCTCCTCGGCGCTGCCGGTGCTGTTGAGGCTATAATATGTGCAAAGTCCATAGAAGAGGGATTCATACACCGCACCGTAGGCTATAAGGTGCCCGATGAGGAATGTGACCTCGACTACTGCACAGAGAGCAATATACAGCAGGAGGTACGTGCTGCACTTTCCAATTCCCTTGGATTCGGCGGACACAACGCTACACTCTGCTTCAAGAAAGTTACAGACTAAGGAGGAACAACAATGAGCGACATCTTCGGTATGGTAGATACTGATACAATAGAAAAGCTGGCTGACATCATCAACAAGAAGGAGCTCTCCGAGCTCACTATAGCTGACGGGGAAAAGACTATCACCCTGAAGGGCAAGAAGGCACCTCTGGCACCTCCGCCGGTAATGCCTGTACCATTTATGGGCGCTCAGGCTCCTGCCGCAGCTCCTGCACCTGAGGCCGCTCTCGCACAGAGCGAGGCTGCCGCTGCTGAGGAAATAAGCGGAAATGTGGTCAAGGCTCCTATCGTCGGCACATTCTATGCGGCTCCTTCACCTGACAAGGCTCCATTCGTTAAGGTGGGCGACGAGGTCAAGAAGGGCGACGTTATTATGATAATCGAGTCCATGAAGCTCATGAATGAGATACAGTCAGACTATGACGGCATCGTTGACAAGATACTTGTGGATGACGGTCAGCCTGTGGAGTATGACGAGCCCGTTATGATAATAAGATAATGAAACTGTCAGAGCTGAAATACATAACTCAGGATGACATCGACCAGGCTCATATAAATATAACATCTGCTGAAATGTTCAGTGAAGTCCAGGATTTCAACACCCATATGCTGCGGATGCAGAGAGAGCGCCGGAGCTATCTCCGGGACTTCTGGGCAATGGTGGGCCTCAACGCTGTGTTCATAGCTCTTATGATGTCATTCGGCCTGGGAAGGAAGCATTCTCTGGTCTACCATTCGGGCAGTATGGGACTTACCCTCTGCTTTGTAATGGCTTTGGTGTATATTCTGCTTTTTGGCTATTTCATCGTATTCAGACGGATACATATCTGGCGGCTGGGCCTGGGACTTACTCTACCTATGCTTCTGCTGGACCCTGCATTTATCATTCTTGTCCTGGCTAATACCTACATCCTCCGGAAAATGGACCAGATAGACTCCCGGATTCGGGACGAGGCGGGCTACCCGCATTTCGTTCAGCTCAATGGCTCATACATCAGGGACGAGGAGAGCGCTGAGGACGGAGTCATGGATGATACAGCGGAGGAGTACAGCTTCGATAAGTTCAGGGATAAGTCCGGCGGTCCTATGCTCATTGATAATGATATAGGGGAAAATTGAATGACTTATAAATATCTTACTCAGGACATCATCCGCTCCGGAAGGTTCACTGCTGCAAGTGCAGAGCAGTACCGGGAGGCGGTGGAATATAACAACATGATGTCTCAGTACCAGATGATGAAGGGACGGCTGCTGGCAGCAAGGGACGTATACGGTCTGCTGTACGTGGTGGCCTATCTCATGTCCCTTTGCCTTTTCCTGAAACCCATAATATTCAAGGGCGTAGGAGGCATAAATCTGGCAGCGGCATTCATTGCCGGCGGAGGCTATTTCTACCTCCTGCTGAGATATATCATCCCTGACTTCGGCAGCAACGATACAATAGTAAAGCTGCCCGCCCACAGAGTCGGCGGAAAATACGGCGGAAGGGTAACAAGCTGCAATGAGATAAGGACAGGAGCGAGCTTCGGTACCATTGCCGCTCTCATACTCGGCTTTGTCATGGTGCTGATAAGCGTTATCGTGCTGAAGGACAGATATACCGTTAATATGGGAGTGTCTGCCGCAGCGCTGGCCCTGTGTACCGCTTTTCTGATATTCTTTGTGTTCCGCAGGGAACGCTGGAACCTGTGGTTCTCTGTTATGAGCGCTGCTGCGTTCCTTCTGATCAATCCGGTTGTGTCTGTTTACGCTGTCCTCATCATCGCAGTCTCTGCGCTGGTGGATAAGTTCGACAGGGACATCAGAGACAAGGAAGGCTACCCGGATTTTGTACCGCTGACTGTTACAACTACCTACGAGGGCAGTAAAATGGTCAGGTCATATGACGATTTCAACAGATTCGACGGCATAGACGACGAAATGGAAAGTATCTGAAGGAGGACAGTTTTATGTCTGATATACTTATGAATAAAGAACAGATAATGGAAATAATCCCTCACCGTGACCCATTCCTTCTCATTGACGAGATTGTTGATATGGAAGTTGGTGTGAAGGTCCATGCAAGAAAATATATCACCGAGGAGGACTTCTGGTTCAAGGGCCATTTCCCCGGTTATCCCGTAACTCCCGGAGTTCTCATGGTGGAGATGCTTGCTCAGGCAGGAGCTGTTTGTATGCTCTCAAAGCCGGAGTTCAAGGGTAAGATAGGTCTCTTCGGAGGCATCGACAAGGCTAAGTTCCGCAGACAGGTAGTCCCCGGCGACGTTCTCGACCTTGAAGTCGAGATGATACGTCAGAGAGGCCCTGTGGGCGTCGGCAAGGGTATCGCTTCAGTAGGCGGCGAAAAGGCTGTTGCCTGCGAGATAACCTTCGTCATCACCGACGGCAGCAAGGACTGAGTCCCTGCCGCTCTTATACAAAGGAGAACAGTGTAAATGTTCAGAAAAGTACTTATTGCTAACAGGGGAGAGATAGCAGTGCGTATCATACGTGCCTGCCGTGAGCTGGGAGTCCGCTGCGTTGCAGTGTATTCCACTGCTGACAGAAATTCCCTCCATGCACAGATAGCTGACGAGGCAGTGTGCATAGGACCTCCCGCAACAAAGGACAGCTACCTGAATATGAATGCTATCATTCAGGCTGCTATAAATACAGGTGCAGATGCCATACACCCCGGATTCGGATTTCTCTCGGAGAATGCCGACTTCGCAAGGCTCTGCGAGAAAAATGATATAACCTTCATCGGCCCGTCCTATCATGCCATTGAGATGCTGGGCAACAAGGCTGCTGCAAAGGAGACTATGGCTGCTGCCGGAGTCCCGGTAATACCAGGTACAAAGGGCGCTGTGAAGTCCCTGGAGGAGGCTGCTGCCTTCGCTGAAAAGGCTGGCTACCCAGTGCTGGTAAAGGCTTCTGCCGGAGGCGGCGGACGTGGCATCAGAAGAGTTGACAGCTCTGAGGAGCTGGAGTCCCAGATAACTGCCGCTCAGCAGGAGGCCAAGAACTTCTTCGGTGACGATTCGGTATATATCGAGAAATTCCTCATAAATCCACACCATGTTGAGATACAGATAATCGCTGACCAGCATGGCAACTACGTTTACCTCGGTGAGCGTGACTGCTCCATGCAGAGAAGAAATCAGAAGGTCCTGGAGGAATGCCCCAGCCCTATAGTTGACGAACCCCTGAGACAGCGTATGGGTCAGGCTGCCGTAACTGCCGCAAAGCAATGCAATTACTACAATGCCGGCACTATCGAGTTCCTTGTGGACGACAACCGTGACTTCTATTTCATGGAGATGAACACCCGTATCCAGGTCGAGCATCCCATTACTGAGGAGGTATCAGGTTTTGACCTGGTAAAGGCTCAGATAGAGATAGCTTCCGGAATGACTCTCAGCGTAAAGCAGGAGGACATTGAGCTCCGTGGACACGCTATAGAGTGCCGTATCAACGCAGAGAACCCCGATAAGGACTTCCGTCCCTCACCGGGCACCATAACTGCCCTCTATATGCCAGGCGGCCCCGGCATACGCATAGACGGCGCAGTTTATCAGGGCTATACCATAACCCCATACTACGACTCAATGATAAGCAAGCTCATCGCCCACGGCTCTGACCGCCAGGATGCTATAAATAAGATGACCTGGGCACTTGCAGAGTTTATCGTAGAGGGTGTTGATACCAATATCGACTTTCAGCTCGAACTCATCCGCAACCCCGATTTCAGAGAGGGAAAGTACGATATAGGATTCCTGGGAAGATATATGGAGGAGCACAAGAAAAAGTGACCTCCCCAGCCAATATTAACAGAATTGCGGTGAAATTGATTGTTTGAAGATTTTTTTGACGTAGTAAAGAAGCGTTTCAACGGCGGCGCCGATGAGGAATACAAGCCGCCGATGTTCAAGTGCCCCCGCTGTCAGGAGCTCAGTCCCCTGTCACGGTATGAGGAGCTCCACAGAGTTTGCCCTAAGTGCAACTACCACGGCAGGCTCTCCGCTCCTGAGCGTATATCCATTACAGTTGACAAGGACAGCTTCAGGGAGATGGACGCTGATATGATAAGCGGCAACCCTATCGACTTCCCGGAGTATACCGAGAAGCAGGAACAGCTCAGGGAGAGCACATCCCTCAATGATGCTGTCATAACCGGTACTGCCACCATAAAGGGCTCTCCGGTAGTCGTTGGAGTCATGGACTCACGCTATATGATGGGCAGCATGGGCAGCGTTGTGGGTGAGAAGATAACCCGTGCATTTGAGTATGCCACTGAAAATGGACTTCCTGTTGTGATGTTCACTGCATCAGGCGGAGCACGTATGCAGGAGGGCATAGTTTCACTTATGCAGATGGCAAAGACCTCCGGTGCAGTCAAGCTCCACAGCGACAATGGAGGACTCTATATAACAGTCCTCACAGACCCCACCACCGGCGGAGTCACAGCGAGCTTTGCGTCACTGGGCGACATTATCATCGCTGAGCCGAAGGTACTTATCGGCTTTGCAGGCAGAAGAGTCATCGAGAGCACTATCAAGCAGCGCCTTCCGGAGGACTTCCAGCTTGCTGAGTTCATGCACGAAAAGGGTTTCGTAGACATGATAGTTGAGCGCAGAAAGATGAGGAGCGTACTCTCACATCTGCTCAAGCTCCACGGCTACGACAGAAAGGAGGCCTGACCATGGAAGAGAAAAAGTCAGCCTGGGAAAGGCTCCAGCTCGTTCATACAAAGGGCAGACCCACTATCAAGGATTATATGCCCCTGGTGTTCACAGATTACTATGAGCTCCACGGAGACCGTCTCTGCGGCGACGACAAGGCTATCTACGGCGCTATTGCCCGTCTGGACGGCCGCCCTGTCACAGTTATCGCTCAGGTCAAGGGCAGGGACATAAACGAAAACAAGGCCTGCAACTTCGCAATGCCTCACCCTGAGGGCTACAGAAAGGCTCTGAGACTGGCGCGTCAGGCAGAGAAGTTCCACAGACCTGTAATATGCTTTATAGACACCCCCGGCGCCTTCTGCGGAGTTGCCGCTGAGGAAAGGGGAATGGGCGAGGCTATTGCAAAGAATATTGCTGAGTTCATGACTATACGTACACCTGTAATATCCATCGTCCTCGGAGAGGGCGGCAGCGGCGGTGCGCTGGCTCTGGGAGTATGCGATGAGCTGGCTATGCTGGAGAACGCTCAGTACTCTGTTCTCTCACCCCGTGGATTTGCAAGCATACTCTGGAAGGACGCCTCCCGTGAGCAGGAAGCAAGCGAGATAATGCGTATCACAGCAGAGGATATGGTGGCTCTCGGAGTGGCCGAAACTATCATTGAAGAGCCTCTCGGAGGAGCACATAACGATTTAGACAAAATTTCAGAGAATATTAAAGAATATTTGTCACAGAAAATTCCGGAAAAATGCGAAAAAGATATTGACGTTTTGCTGAAAGAACGTTATACTAAGTTTAGAAAGATCGGAGCATTCATTGAGTGAGTGGATACCGATCTTGCACAGGCAGGATATGCCATAGATTAAAAGGAGGACTTAAATATGATTTTTGAAAAGCTCAAGGATATTATCGCCGAGCAGCTCGGCGTGGAAGCTGAAGAGGTAACAACTGAGGCTAACATCCAGGACGATCTCGGTGCTGATTCACTGGACGTCGTTGACCTTATCACAACTATCGAGGACGAGTTCGATCTCTCTATCCCCGATGAGGCTGTTGAGGAGATCAAGACTGTAGGCGACATCGTTAACTACATCGAGAAGAACGCTGACGCAGAAGAGTCTGAGGACTAATAACGAACAGGACTGCATTGCAGTCCTGTTTTTTGATATATGCAATAAAAGGGGACGCACAGTGTGCGTCCCTTATCTTTTATTCAACTGCCACCGGATCGTCCAGCTTTGCAAAGTAGTTCTCTGCATAAGCTCTGTATTCCTTCCGGAAGGTCTCGTCGTTCTCCTTTACGTCGTGGAGATATGCGTGAATGTTGGTCTTTTCGTCTGTCTCGATAAGGCATCCTGCGATATTGGAGCAGTGGTCGGAGATACGCTCCAGATTGGTGAGAATGTCCTGGAAGATGTATCCAAGTTCAACAGTACATTCGTCGTTCTGGAGACGGCGGATGTGACGGTTCTTCAGCTCTGTGCTCAGGTTGTCCACCACTTCTTCAAGAGGCTCTACCTTGTGGGCGAGAGCAAGGTCATCTCTCTTATAAGCGGCAAAAGCGATGCTGATATTCTCAGCGATAGCCTCGTTGATGACTGATATCTCGTTGAGGCACTCAGCAGAGAAGCTGATGCTCTTCTCCTGCATCTCCTGTGCAGACTCTATAAGGTTTACTGCATGGTCGGAGATGCGCTCGAAATTGCCGACACAGTGCATCATTTTTGATACCTTTCGGCTGTCTTTTCCGGTTACACTGCTCTTGGATATGCGTATCAGATAGCTGTTTATCTTGTCCTCGAAGTTGTCTATGATGTCCTCGTTTTTGATGACCTGCTTTGCGGTGTTCTCATCATATTCCGTAAGAGATCTGAGACCCATCAGGATAGTCTGTTCAGTAAGCTCTGCCATTGCTTCAGCAGCTCTGCGGCAAGCCTCTACAGCCACGCCAGGTGTCTTGAGGAAACGCTCGTCAAGTCCTATCGGATGAGGTGTTTCGGCATCGCTGGACTCAGGCTCATCCTTATCCTTGATAATGATATGTGAGAGCTTTACAAGTACATTTGAGAAGGGGAGAAGGATAACTGTTATTGCGATGTTGAATATTGAGTGCATAACAGCAATACCGATATATCCTACAGTTTCATCAAATATCTCAAGGTGGATAACGTTTTGCAGTATCATTGACACAGGAAGGAGTATCAGTGTGCCAAGTACCTTTATAAGAATGTGTATACAGGCGACTCTTTTGGCGCTTTTATTTACACCTATACTTGAGATGAGTGCGGTAACACAGGTGCCGATATTTAGTCCCATTACTATTGGAAGAGCCATTCCGTAGGTCAGTGCTCCTGTCTGGGAAAATGCCTGTAAGATACCTATAGAAGCGGCTGAGCTCTGAATTATGCCAGTAAAGCCTGCACCTACGAGTACTCCGAGTATCGGATTTTTGAATGCTGTGAGTCCGCTTTGGAATTTAGGCGAGTCCGCAAGGGGGGTAACTGCTTCTGACATCAGTGACATACCTGTCATTATAATTGCAAAGCCAACAAGTATCCTGCCTATATCTTTCTTTTTATTTTTCTTTGCCCCCATTATCAGTATAACACCTAAAAGTGCTACCAGAGGTGCAAATGAGGTCGGTTTGAGCATCCTTATGAATGGATTTTTTCCGTCTACACCGGCAAGGCTGAGTATCCACGCTGTAAGGGTGGTGCCGATGTCGGAGCCAAAGCATACCGCAACGGTCTGTTCAAGTGACATAAGGCCGGAGTTGACGAATCCGACCAGCATAACGGTCATGGCAGAGGAGGACTGTATGGCAACAGTGACTCCCATACCGAGCATTATGGCTTTTAGTTTGTTGGAGGTCATTTTTTGCAGGGCTTTTTCCAGCTTGCCTCCGGTGAGCTTTTCAAGTCCTGTGGACATGACGTTCATACCGTATAGGAAAAACGCAAGTCCTCCGAGCATTGTGAAGATGTTAAAAATTGAAAATCCTTCGTCCATTGTCTTTCTCCTGATGTTTCGGGACTCTTCCCTCGGGTCCCGTTATTTTGCCCCTATTTTATCTATCCAGTTTTATTATAATGTCAACCGGACAAAAGGTCAAGGGACTTTGAGAAAGTTTAACCTGAATTTTACATAATCCGAAAAAAAGAGAACGCATCAGCGTTCTCATATATAGATCAATATGATACCCAGAATGACGATACCTGCTCCGATGTATGTGAAAAGGGGAGAACGTCTGCGGGTAGTCTGCATCTCATTGGTGTCCTCGATGTCCTGTATCCTGAATACCTTCGGATTTTTGGGACTTACCTGTATCGTCACGATGTCTCCGGGCTTGACGTTTACTATCTTATCCGGCAGTATGGTATAATAGGTCCCGGTGACAACTGTTTCGTTTACGGCGTAGTCGGCGTATATCGTAACGGAGCGCATCTGGTTGAACACGTTTTCACTGCTTGCTTTCAGCTTGGTGATGACGGCCTCTGTTTCCTCGTACTCCCTGAATACGAATCTGTTGTAATATATGTTGACGGCTCCCAGTGCAGCGGTAACTATCCCTGTCAGCCCCAGAGCCAGTCCCCATGCCATAACGTTGAACATAGTGCCTCCTTATACGAAAAGGGCAGGCTCAGAGCCTGCCCTTGATTTTTTGCTTTATCAGCCCATTACGATCTCAACTTCGTGAGTGCCGCCCTCGCTGACAGGGATAACACAGCCGTCGATAGCCTTGCCGTCAACAGTCATGCTCTTTACACCCTTGCAAACGTGGTCAGGGTTCTTGACAGTGATGTTGTATGTAGCTCCACGGAACTGACGAGTTGCTGTGAAACCGTCCCACTCGTGAGGAATGGAGGGGTCAACTCTCAGACCGTCGAAGTCAGGCTGTACACCAATGATGTACTGTGAGATAGCTACCATGTTCCATGCTGCTGTACCTGTGAGCCATGAGTTCTTGCCCTCACCGAAACGGCTTGCATCCTTACCGGCGATCATCTGACCGTATACGTAAGGCTCAGTCTTGTGGAGGTCAGAGATGTCCTCGTTGAATGCTGGAGCGATCTTGCTGTAGTACTCGAAAGCCTTGTCTCCACGGCCAGCGTAAGCCTCAGCGCAGATTATCCATGCATTGTTGTGTGTGAATATACCTGCGTTCTCCTTGTATCCGCCGGGATATGTGGAGATCTCACCGTACTGGATGTAGTACTTTGTGAATGCAGGGTTGTTGAGTACGAGACCGTACTTAGTGTTGAGGTACTTGTCGATAGACTCAAGGGTCTTGATGTCAGCACCCTGGTCCTTACCGATCTCAGACATAACAGCGAATCCCTGGGGCTCGATGAAGATCTTGCCCTCTTCGCACTCCTTGGAGCCCATCTTTTTGCCGAATGCGTCGTAAGCTCTGATGAACCAGTCGCCGTCGAAAGCAGACTCCATAACGTTCTTCTTCATCTTGTCGATCTCAGACTGAGCCTGGTCAGCCTCATCGTTCTTGCCGAGGTGACGGAGGATGCCTACGTAAGCAGGACCTGCGTATGTGAAGAGTGTAGCTACCATTACAGATTCAGCAGTCTTGGAGTAGCCGCCTTCAGCAGCAAACTTGGGGTTGGTGTATGTCTGGAAGCTCTCGCCGGGCTTGTCAGAGAAGCAGGAGAGGTTGATACAGTCGTTCCAGTCAGCTCTCATAGCCAGCGGGAGGCCGTGAGGTCCGAGGTTGTTTACGATGTGGTAGAAGGAAACCTTCAGGTGGTCGAGCATAGGCTTAGCCTTGGACTCGTCATTGTCGTAGGGAACCATCTCGTCGAGGATAGACCAGTCGCCTGTCTCTTTGATGTAGGAGCCAACGGAGAGGATCATCCACAGCGGGTCATCAGAGAAGTCGCCGCCGATGTCGGAGTTGCCCTTCTTGGTAAGAGGCTGATACTGGTGGTAGCATCCGCCGTCCTCAAGCTGAGTTGCAGCAAGGTCGATAAGACGCTCTCTTGCTCTGTCGGGTATCTGGTGAACGAAACCGAGGATATCCTGGTTGGAGTCACGGAAGCCCATACCACGGCCGATACCGCTCTCGAAGTAAGATGCGGAACGTGAGAGGTTGAATGTTACCATACACTGATACTGGTTCCAGATGTTTACCATTCTGTTTACCTTGTCATCAGGAGTATTTACGTTGAAAATGCCCAGGAGCTTGTCCCATGCAGCCTTCAGCTCAGCGAGACCCTCTGCTACCTTTTCGGGAGTGTTGTACTTCTCGATCATAGCGTAGGCCTTTTCCTTGTTGATAGTCTGGCCGTCAGCCTCGAACTTCTTGTCCTCAGGGTTCTCAACATAGCCGAGGATGAATACGAGAGTCTTGCTCTCACCGGGAGCGAGAGTTATCTCCTTGTAGTGGGAAGCGATAGGAGACCAGCCGTCAGCGAAGGAGTTTGTAGCCTTGCCGTCTGTAACAGCCTGGGGGTCACCGAAGCCGTTGTAGAGTCCGATGAAGGAGTCACGGTCTGTATCGTATCCGTCAATATCGTCATTTACAGTATAGAAAGCATAGTGGTTGCGTCTGTCTCTGTACTCGGTCTTGTGGTAGATAGTAGAGCCCTCTACCTCAACACGGCCTGTAGAGAAGTTTCTCTGGAAGTTTGTGCAGTCGTCCTGTGCATCCCAGAGGCACCACTCAGCGAAGGAGAAGAACTTGAAGTTCTTTGCAACACTGCTGTCGTTTGTGAGAACTACCTGCTGAACCTCACCGTCGTAGTTCTGGGGAACAAAGAAAGTAACCTCAGCCTTGAGGCCGTCCTTCTTACCTGTGATAACAGTGTAGCCCATACCGTGGCGGCACTGGTACTCGTCGAGAGGAGTCTTGACAGGTGACCAGCCGGGGTTCCAGATGGTGCCGTTCTCGTTGATATAGAAATAACGTCCGCCCATATCAATGGGGACATTGTTGTAGCGATAACGTGTAATGCGGCGGAGACGAGCGTCCTTATAGAAGCAGTAGCCTCCTGCTGTGTTTGAGATGAGTGAGAAGAATCCCTGGTTTCCGAGGTAGTTTATCCACGGATAGGGTGTCTTGGGGGAATTGATAACGTATTCCTTGTTAGCGTCGTCAAAAAATCCGAACTTCATGATCAATACTCCTTTTATTTTTTACGTGATAAAAGCGGAGATACACACCGCATTTGCTTTATTATACCATATATTTGAATATATTACAATAGATTATGCAAAAATTGCGGTGTATTTTTTTTAGGACCTTTTTTGTGCATTTTTACCCGTTCTCCCTGCGGATATAAGTATGGGGCGATATTATATCGCCCCGGAATGGCCATTTCTGCATCTGCTCTTTAAGCATTATAATTTTGTAAAGAACCTCTCATGGGTCTCGAAGGTCTGACCGGGCTTTATCTCACGGTAGCCTGTAACATCAGCAGGGAGGCTGAGGTTGGGAGCGTCTATCATAGCTGTCATAGGCTCCGGACAGAAGTAGTGACTGAAGCCTCTGTCGTTCCAGATTATCCAGAATCCGTACTCCTCTGATACCTCGTAGCAGAGCTTTTTTCCGCTGGCAAGGTCCTCAGCGATGACTCCGTGGAACTTCTCGCCGTCAAGGTCGGCATACTCTCCGAAGTACATATCGTTGTCGCAAACCTGCAATACAGGGCACTTGCTGCCGTTCTTGTATTCAAGGTCCCACATGGTGAGAGTCTTCAGCTTCTCTGTGGGCAGGCATCTCTCGTTGAGCTCGCACTTCTTGCCTATCGGGACTGTCAGGCGGATGTCCTCTTCCCTGCCGCCGTCAGCAAAGGGAGCGTTTATCGTGGTGTGGGATGCCAGCGACATTGGAAGTACCTTTGTACCGGAAGTGTTTGTGAACACGATGTTCTGCTCAAGGCCGTTCTCGGAGAGAGTAAATGTGTACTCTGCAACGAAGGGAACAGGTAGGTACTGGAAGAACTCGTCATTCTCGTCGTATACGTAGCGGGTCTTTACCCATGCACAATTGCTGTCAGCATTGTGCTCAACTACCTCGTGGCATCTCTTGTGGAGGAAACCGTGGATGTGGTTGTTGTAGGGAGCCTTCTCGTTGACAGGGAGCTGATAAACAGCGTCGGAAGTCTTGAGGACTCCGTCAGCAAAGCGGTTGGGGAGGTAGAGGGTAGGAAGTCCCCATACCTCTGCTGACTGCTTGATAGTATCGGCAGTATTGTCCTTGTTGAAACGGAAGAACTCCATGCCGTTCTTGTTGTCTCTGAGGCGGATAACGTTGGAGCCTACCTCGTTGGCGATATAAGCCTCATAACCGCCGGCCTCCAGCTTTATGCATGAAAGTCCGCAGAGCTCAGTAATGCTTGTGGTGTTTTTCATTTTAACATCATCCTTTCATATTAATTCGTAATTTG
>ODAI012353577.1_pt1 | contig 27295 bp, 33 predicted proteins | sample 1539321 | NCBI WGS metagenome assembly ODAI01 (sample SAMN02144231, study PRJEB22623) | gut metagenome | biome: sheep rumen | host: Ovis aries | place: New Zealand
GCGCTTTTGTAAGGCTGTAACGAGTCTGGTAAAATGAATTTGACATAAGCATTTCCTTTACGGAGTTTTTCAAATTCATTTTACCAAAGGTTTTGCTTATGTTTTATTTTTCGACTTTACCAACACGTCCTAGTCCCCAGTCCCTAGAAAGGAAGTGATTTTATGGAACTGGCAACAATCTTTCTAATTTGGCTAGTCGTCGTCATCATCGATAACCTTTCAAAGCGTAAAAAAAGACGGCTCCCGCCGCCGCAAGATAATTCGCCCGATTTCGATATACCGACGATTGATAACGACCCAAATTTACCAGGCGAAGAAATTCCAATTTTTATCGAGACGCCACGCCAAGCCGAAATTCGTCCGCAAAAAGTTTCCACGCAGGTTCAATCGCGAACGCCTAAGCAAGAACTTCGCACGGAAGAAACTAACGAACTTGACTTGAACTTAACGCCCGCAACCGTCATGGACGCTTTCATTCTCAACGAAATTTTAGGCAAGCCAAAAGCTTTGCGCAGATGAATCGAAAAAGCCCCGTGAGCAGCACGGGGCTTTTTTCAAGCGTATGTGTATTATATTTTAGGAGAGCTTTAACATTTCAATCCACGCGCTTTTTAAGGCGCGACAGCCGATAAAGCCTTAGCCTTATCCTGTAATGAGCGCATTATAGCATACGTGATAACAGTTATCAAGTACTTTGGAGAAATTTTTTGAGAAAAATTTTCAAGGAGTTTGGTCGCGTATTACAGCTTTGCGAACGACTTCAGCTGAAACGCTAACTTCAGTTTCCTTAACCGTGACGCCTTCGGGCACGACTAATTTTAAATTGCTCTTGAATATGCGTTGCCCCGTCTGGACGGTAACTGGCGTAGTTTTCAGCGTGACGATTGGATTTATAACTGATTCTGCGCCGCTAATTTCGACCTGCGCGGGCTCGACGGTGATTTTAGTAAGCTCCCAACCGTCAGTGACTGTGAGCTCAGGGACGACCGGAACGATTCTTTTTTTTATGCCGCTTTCGATATTGACGGAAACTGTTATGACGCTCGGCACGACGCGCACCCGCGAAATAGCATTGCCCTTAGCGTCAACGGCATGCATTGGGATTTGCAGTTCAAAATTCGACGAATTGTTAGACAAATTAACATTACCAACAACTTTAGCTACTTGCTCAACGAAAGTTTTCGGACCAACGATTGTCACCGCGTCCATTGATTTTTCTATTTCCTTAATCGCTGAATCTTGAGATAATGAACCGCTCGTCATTACTTCAATAGGCATTTGCTTTTCAATTAGCGGGTCAAGCTTAACAGTGACGGTTTTCGGAACAATCTCCAATAGCTCAAAACCTTGCGGCATAATGACTTGCGGAGTTATCACGTGTTCGCCCTCGCTTAAACCTTCAAGATTTGCGAAAACGCGAAAGGCATTGGCATCATATTTTGCAAAGTAGGAACGCGGCGCACGCGTCTCAAGCCTTACGGTTTTATCGTCGTAAAGTGGAATGAATTCGTAAGGCGCATTGGAAATAGTCAGCGGCACAACGTAAGAATCATTTATTTCGGGGTCTTGGTCCGCCATAACGTAAACCCACATGCAAAACGCTATGATAAGTGCGATTAACTTCTTTAGAAAATTGCGACGGAAGATATTTATAATTTGCATAATCATTTTCCGCCCCTCCATTTTGAAAAGAACTTGCCAAAAAGGCTATTATCCTTGCCGACGAAAGCCGGACGAATTTTCGCGGCTAAAGTTTTTTCGTCAAAGCGGCGCATTAAGTGTCCGCCTTCGGCAACCGAAATTGTTCCGGTCTCCTCGCTGACAACGACAATTAGCGCGTCGCATTGCTCGGACAATCCGATTGCGGCCCTATGTCGCGTGCCAAGTTCCGTCGAAAGTCCGGTATTTTCGGTGAGCGGCAGGACGCAAGCGGCAGAAATTAATCTATTGCCGCGAATTATCGCCGCGCCGTCATGCAGGGGCGTATTTACAATGAAGACGTTCAATAAAAATTCCGAAGAAATAATTCCGTCGATATGAATGCCCGTAACGCTTATGTCGTTTAATTTCATTTCGCGTTCAATGACCATAAGTGCTCCCGTCTTCGTCTGTGAAAGTTTTTTCGCCGTCTTGACTATCTCGTCAACGACAATTTCCGCCTCTTTCTTGTCCATTAGCGCAGTCCCTTGCGAAAAAAATTGTCCTTGCCCTAAATGTTCAAGAGCGCGCCGTAATTCCGGTTGAAATAGAATCGGCAACGCTATCAACAGCCATTCCGAACTTTTTTGCAAAAGCCAACTCATAACGTGCAGATTGAGCCAGCCGCAAATTATCGTTAGCGCAATGATAACCATTAGCCCTTTGACTAGCGTCATGCCGCGAGTGTCGCGAATCATTTGATAACTTTTATACAGAATCATTGCGACAATTATTATGTCGAATATGTCAAGCGGTGTTATTGTCGAAATCATATCGCGAACTTTTTGTGGGAAGTCGAAATCAATATTCATGGGCATTCCTCCAATCAATTTATCAGCCGCGCTAAATATACTACAAAAATTTTTCAGATTCAATATTTTTTCATGCGACTTTATTTTTGTAGAGCGACTAAATAAAAATTGCGTTCTTGCGGGAAATTTTCTTGGCGATATAATTAGCGCGAAAGGTGGTTGCAGCATGAAAATTGAAATTTGGTCGGATTATGCTTGCCCGTTCTGCTACATTGGAGAAAAGCGGTTGCAACGTGCGCTTGCCGAAGTCGGCGACAAAAATATTGTCGTTGAGTTTAAAAGTTTTGAGCTTGACCCGACGGCAAGTCGCGAAGTTACTTCGGAGACGGCTGAACGGTTCGCGCTTAAATACGGCATGAGCAAAGAGGCGGCGACGGAGAGGATTGAGCAAATTTCTTTAATGGGGCGGCGCGAAGGCATTGATTTTAAATATTTAACGACGCGCTACACGAATACTTTTGACGCGCTCCGCCTGACAAAATTTGCGCAGGAAAAAGGGCACGACGAAATTATCACGAAATTATTTGACGCTTACTTCACGAAAAACCTTGAGCTTAGTGATTTTGCCGTTCTAAAAAAAATAGCCGCCGATTGTGGGCTTGACGGCAAGGAAGTCGAAGAAGTTTTGAACAGCGAGCGTTATGCCGCTGAAGTCCGCGCAGATGAAATGGAAGCGGCGCGGCTGGGGATTCACGGCGTGCCTTATTTCGTTATCGGCGGGAAATATGGTTTATCGGGTGCGCAACCGCCCGAAATTTTAAAGCAAGCGATTAACGACGCACTTGCCGACGAAAATTTTAGCGGTATGACTTGCGGCGCGGACGGTTGTCATTTTGACGGCTGATTTTGTTCCGCGACCCATTGCCGGACATTTGATAGCGATTCGACAAGTTGCAAGCCGTTTTCCGTCAAGGAGTATTCGACATGCGGCGGGATTTCGTTAAACTGCGTCCGTTGAACGATATTATTTTCGACGAGCAGTTTTAAAATTTTCGTCAACATTAAATCGGTTATGCCTGGCAATTCGCGTTTCAGTTGGTTGAAACGAATAACTTTGAATCTAAAAATTGTCCAGATGATTTTTAGTTTCCATTTGCCGCCCAAAATATCAAGCGCATATTCGAGCGGGCAATCAGCGTATTTATTTTCCATGGCAACTCCAAAAAGGCGGGTGAATAAAATGATTTTGCAAACGGAAGTTCACGGCGTTTTCGCGACGAATTCTTATTTTTACATTGACGACGAGACGCGGCACGGCTTTTTAATCGACGCGGGCGCACAAGCCGACGAGCTTTTGAAGATTATCAATCTGCGCGGCTTCACGATAGAAAAAATTTTGTTGACTCACGGACATTTTGACCATATCGGCGCGATTCCAGAACTGCAAGCGCGTTTGAACGTAGAAGTTTGCATGCAGAAAAATGGTCGTGACTACGTTAAAAATCCCGAATGGAATTTATCGGCGTATTTCGGCTTTGATATGACGCTTGACGGCGTGACTTACTTTGACGACTTCAGCGAAATAACTTTGAGCGCGAACAAAAATTTTGTCTTAAAGTTGATACCGCTTGCGGGGCACACGACTGACAGCGCAATTTATTACAGCGAAAAAGGTTCTGTTGCGTTCGTGGGCGATTCAATTTTTCTAGGTAGTTTAGGACGGGTGGATTTTCCTGGCGGCGACGAAGCGACGCTTTATAAAAATCTCAAGGAAAAAATTTTGACGTTGCCCGATGATACGGTTTTACTATCTGGACACAGCGCACCTACGACCGTTGGCAATGAAAAATTTCGTCCGTGGTTCAGATGATTAATTTTCTTCCGCCAATTTCTTTGAGCGGTCGGCAGTTATCAGCGCGTTGATAATTTCGTCAAGGTCGCCGTTCAAAATGGATTCAATCTTGTAGAGCGTCAAGCCAATTCTGTGGTCAGTAACGCGCCCTTGCGGGAAATTGTAAGTGCGAATACGTTCGCTTCTATCGCCGGTGCCAACTTGATTTTTCCTATCGGCGGCAATCTCGGCATTTTGTCTGCGAATGGCGGCATCTTTCACGCGGGCACGCAGGACGCGCATAGCCTTTTCCTTATTCTTGAGTTGGGATTTTTCGTCCTGACACTGGACAACAATTCCGGTCGGCAAGTGGGTAATTCTAATGGCGGTTTCAGTGCGGTTGACGTATTGCCCGCCCGCGCCGCTCGCGCAGTAGGTATCAATGCGCAAATCGGCGGGATTAATCACAACGTCTACTTCTTCGGCTTCGGGCATGACGACGACCGTAACTGCGCTTGTATGAATTCTTCCGCCGCTTTCAGTTACGGGAATTCTTTGGACACGATGAACGCCGCTTTCGTATTTGAGCTTGCTGAACGCGCCCGCACCGTCGACCGTGAAAATAATTTCCTTAAAGCCGCCTAAACTCGTCGGGCTTGTATCGACAATATCGACATTCCAGCCTTGCCGCTCGGCGTAGCGAACATACATTCTGAACAAATCCGCCGCGAAAAGTCCGGCTTCGTCGCCGCCGACACCCCCGCGAATTTCCATAACGACATTTTTATCATCATTAGGGTCTTTGGGCAAAAGTAAAATCGGCAATTCTGAATCCATATCGGCTTTAGACTTTTTAAGTTCGGCAAGTTCTTCCGCCGCTAAAGTTTTCAAGTCTTCGTCGGTTGAAGTCGCCAATAAATTTTTATCCTCGTCAATCTGCGCGAGGGTTTTTTTGTATTCGCGTAGCTTTTTAACGATAGGCAAAAGCGCGGCGTGTTCGCGAGTGAGTTTGGTAAATTTATCAACATCGGAAACGACTGCAGGGTCGCCTAATCGCGCTTCGACTTCTGCAAAATGTTCTTCGACCTTTTGAAATTTTTCTAGCAAACTTATCACCGCCCTTTAATCGCCGTGTCTAGCGTGTGCCAAGCGAGCGTTGCACATTTGACGCGGGCGGGCATTGTCGAAATATTTTTTAACGCCGCCGCTTCGTCAAGCTCCTCAAGTTCGGCGTCGTCGGTTATGTCGCCGTGAATCATATCTATAAAAAGTTCGGCGAGACGCTTTGCCTCATCAATTTTTTTGCCGCGCATTAAATCAATCATCATATCAGTTGACGCTTGCGAAATCGCGCAACCTACGCCGCTGAACGCCGCGTCTTTTATCACGCCGTCGGCAATTTCTAACTCCAAAGTTATTTCGTCGCCGCAACTGGGATTATGTCCGCGCTCTTTTGTCGTAGCGTGCTCAAGTTGTCGCCGATTTTCTTTAGATTGGCTGTGCTCGGCGATTAGTTCTGTGTAAATGTTTTCAAGCAATATGCATTATCCCCCTAACCTTTTGAACTGCCTCGATTAGTCGCTCAACGTCGCGCCGCGTGTTGTAAAAATAAAAACTCGCTCGGCATGTCGCATTTTGACCCAAAAATTTCATCAGCGGTTGGGCGCAATGGTGTCCGGCTCGTATCGCGACGCCTTCCGCGTCAAGAATCGTAGCTACGTCGTGCGGGTGAACATCTTTTATATTGAAAGTGACAATCCCAACCTTATTTGGCGCGTCGCAACCGTAAAGCTCGACATAAGGTAATTTTTTCAGCTCGGAAATTGTGTAGGTTGTCAAGTCGTTTTCTATGCGCTCGATATTATCGAATCCGACGCCTTGCAGATAATCAATCGCCGCGCTAAGACCAGCTGCCCCGCCAACATTTTGCGTTCCTGCCTCAAATTTCTGCGGAAGTTCGGCGTAAGTTGTGGCTTGCTCTTCGACGTATTCAATCATATCTCCGCCACTCAAAAACGGCGGCATTTCTTCCAAAATTTTTCGCTTGCCATATAAAATTCCTATTCCCATTGGCGATAACATTTTATGTCCGGAAAAAGCTAGAAAATCCGCGTCAAGGTTTTGCACGTCAACGGGGATATGCGGCACTGATTGCGCTCCGTCGACTACTACGACCGCTCCGACTTCGTGCGCCTGCGCGGCAAGTTTTTTAACGTCGTTGACAAGCCCTAAGACGTTTGAAATTTGCGTGACGGCTAAAATTTTCGTGCGATTAGAAAGTTTTTTATCAATATCCGCTTGCGAAAGATTTCCGTCCGCATTTAGATAAATATAATTCAATTTCGTGCCGGTCGCCTGAGCCACTCTCTGCCAAGGAACTAAATTTGAGTGGTGCTCGGCGATTGTGATTAAAATTTCGTCGCCGCCGCGCAGATTGTTTAGTCCGTAGCTGTAGGCGACAAGATTTAGCGATTCGGTTGCGTTTTTCGTGAAAATAATTTCCTTCGGTCGCGCATTTATAAATTTCGCAACCTTGCGGCGGGCGTCTTCGTAAATTTTGGTCGCTCTAACGCTCAATTCGTATACTCCGCGATGAGGATTGGCATTGCACCCGCCGTAGTAGCCGCAAATCGAACGGACGACGCTTTCGGGCTTCTGCGTTGTCGCGCCGTTGTCCAAGTAGGCGATTTGGTGTCTGTTCATTTTACTGCGCAATATCGGGAAGTCGTTCAAAAAATTTTTATCCATAAACAAATCTCCTTAGAAGGGCTTCAATTTCCGTCATAGCCCTTTCAACTGCGCGGTCAATGTCTTTTTGCGTCCTGAACTGCGCTAAAGTTTTATAAACGTCAGTAAAATAAATGAGATTACCCTGCTCGTCGTGCAAATCAATTCTACCGACTAAACCGTTGAATTTTTTATCATATTCGTCGACGATTTCCTGTGGCAAAATATTTCTTCCGCCGAGTAATTGCTTAATATCCAACTCTTTATAAAGCCCTTCTTTTATCTCGTGAGAAAAAATCATAAAGCCCGCGCAAAACGCCGTTGATTCGCCAAGCTCGTTGTATGCACCATTGTAACAGCCCACTCGAAACCAAAGTTCCTTGTCGTCGTCAAGCTTTACGTCTGCGCATTGGAGACAGATACTAGACCAAGAAAATGCTCTGCCAAAAAATCTGTCGATATATCGCTTATAAGTATAGCAATCGCCGATTTCCATACGTTTGCTACCGCCGCGCTTAAGATGATATTTCTTGCAAAAATCTTCGTCAAATCTTTTGTCTAGTGTCGTGAAAAATTTGTGCATAATTCCTTCCACTTGACGTTGTGAATCAGTTCTTTTAATCATTTTGTCAATTTCATTGTAAAGGCGTTCCAAATTGTTTTTCTGAAAAATATTTTTTGGCGGATTATCCTCGCAATCAGCAATCCAATTAAAACCTTCCGAACTAAACGCAACGGCATCTATTTTATCGGAGCGAATGAAATTTGACTTGTCTGGGAATCCAAAATCGCCCGCGCTTTCCCGTGAAGGCGAATCTCCTTCCGGCGTCAAGTAGTAGAGAATGGGCGGTTTGCTAAAAGCGTTTTGTTTGTGATATTCTTCTGCCTCACGCCAATAATCGCAACATTGATTTTCTTGTTCGCTGTAGTCATCACCTATCTTGACTTCAATCGGAATGAAACGCTGATTTGTGATGATTGCCAAATCGATATAGCGCGTGTTTCCTATAAGTTGCGTTGGATATTCGCCGTAAACTTTCGCGCTGTCCAATTCCGCCGCCGTCATATCAAGGCGCAGAACGTGTTTATCAAACAATTCGAGATAGAGCCGCCCGCGTTCGGGATTTTCCATTGGCGATAAAAGCTCGTACATTAAGCCAGTCAATTCGCGTTCAATCATTTTGCAAGCCTCCTCTGCAAATTTTCTAACAGCTCGCCGCGCAGTTTTTCATCAGAAATTTTATCAACGACAGGATTAAATGCCGCCTCAACGATTAACTTTTCCGTTTCTACCATATCAAGCCCGCGACTCATCAGATAGAAAATTTTTTCTTCGTCAAGCCGTCCGATTGAAACCGCGTGGTGCCCGTCAACTTCGTCCTCTGCGGCAAGCATTAGCGGCACGGAACGATTGCGCGTACCCGACGAAAGAATTATTACTTCTTCAAGTTCGCGACCCGTTGAACCTTTCGACCCGCGCTGAAAATCCAATGTCCCGCGAAAAATTTTATCGCAATGTTCGGTTAAAGCCCCGCGTACATTCATATTTGCTGAAGTTCGTTTGCCGCGCTGACGAATCACGAAATTAAAATCTAACTTGCGCTTGCCGTCGCCAAAATAAACCGCGTCCAAGTCCGCTGAAGAATCATCGCCGCGCAAATCAATTTCCACGTCCGCTGAATAATCGCCGCGTCCTAAATCCGCCGTGATAAATTCCACCCGCGCAGATTTCCCGACCAAAATTTTTATCCGCCGCGCAATGTTTTTATCGGCAAGGTTTATCTCTGAAATTTTTTGCGTTTCGCCGTCGCCGACCGTGATAATTTTTTCTTCGACCTGCGCGGAAGTCTTTAGCTCGTTTACGCCCAGCCACCGCCACGACTTTAGCGGCATTTCTCCCAAAATTTTTTCGTCCATATGCTCACCTCGTTTGAAAATATTTTACACACAGACAAAAAAAAATGCAACGTGACGTTGCATCCAGCGGTCGCGATTGACCGTTTAACTATTCGAGCTTTGTCGCCGCGTTCATATGCTCCACTGCGTTTCGCTAGTTTCGCTTAAAATTTTAGAACGCAGGAACAATCGCGCCCTTGTATTTGTCTTCGATAAATTTTTTAACCTTGTCGGATTTAATCGCCGTCAAAAGTTTCTTAATCTCGTCGCGATTCTCGTCGCCGTCGCGCACCGCAATTATATTGACATACGGCGAATCCTTATCTTCAATGAACAGCGCGTCTTTCATGGGGTTTAGGTCGGCATTTAACGCAAAGTTCGTGTTGATAATCGAAATGTCCACGTCGTCGAGTGTGCGCGGAAGTTGCGCCGCTTCGACTTCCTGAATGTTCAAGTTCTTAGTATTCTCGGCAATGTCTTGAAGGGTCGCTTCTGCGCCGGTGCCGTCCTTGAGTTTGAGCAGATTAGCTTTTTGCAGGAGAAGGAGAGCGCGTCCTCCGTTAGTCGGGTCGTTGGGGATTGAAACCGTCGCGCCGTCGGCAAGTTCTTTCAAATCCTTAATCTTGCTGGAATAAATGCCCATAGGCTCGACGTGCACGCCACCCGCGTTCTTCAATTTCATATCTTTATGTTCTTTGATGAAGTCGTTAAGATACGGTTCGTGCTGGAAAAAGTTTGCGTCAAGTTCCTTATCGTTAAGCGCGATATTCGGTTGCACATAGTCATTGAACTCGATAATCTCAAGATTAATTCCCTGCTCCTTGAGGTTGGGCTTAATCTGCTCCAAAATTTCCGAGTGCGGAGCGGGCGTCGCGCCGATTTTCAAAGTTGCTTCGGAACCTGCCGCCGGTTTATCAGCAGGTTTATCGCTACCGCCGCCGCAACCCGTCAGCAAAAGCGACATTGCTAAAGTTATCGCCGCTAAAAATTTTCCCTTCATAAATATTACCTCCTTATAATTTCTGCGCCGCATTATATCAAATGCAAAATAAAATTCAAGGTAAGTTGCCAAAATCTGCGTGTTGAATTAAAATCTTTAGAAAACATTCGGAGGAATTAAAATGACGAACATAGAGAAGCTAGCCAAGATTTTATCGCAAAGTGCTAGCGCGGTATTTTTCGGCGGCGCGGGCATGTCGACTGAATCTGGAATTCCGGATTTTCGGAGCGCGTCGGGCATTTACAATCAGAAACTCAATCAAACTTTCTCGCCGGAGGAAATGGCATCACACAGCTTTTTTGTAACGCACCCTGAAGAATTTTTCGCCTTCTATCGCGAACGTTTTGTTTATCTCGACGCAAAACCCAATGCCGGTCACATTGCGCTTGCCGAGTTGGAGCGGCGCGGAATTTTAAGCGCGGTCGTCACGCAGAATATTGACGGACTTCATCAAGTCGCCGGCTCGAAAGTCGTTTATGAATTGCACGGCTCAATTAGGCGCAGTTACTGCGTCAAGTGCGGCGCGAAGTATGACATTGATTTTGTCATGAAAAATATTCCCGTGCCTCACTGCGAAAAATGTGGCGGAATTGTCAAGCCGGACGTTGTCCTCTACGGCGAAGGTCTCGATAGCGACACCATTTCCAATTCAATTCGTGCCATTGCCGACGCTGATACTCTGATTGTTGGCGGCACAAGTTTAATCGTCTATCCTGCGGCGGGGCTGATTGATTATTTTCGCGGGCAGCATTTAGTTTTAATAAACAAAACTGCCACGCATGCCGACGCCGATGCCGAACTTGTTATCCGCGAACCAATCGGCGAAACTTTATCTAAAGCCGTCGCGCTGTTGAAGTAAGGAGATATTTCTTTGACCTTTTTTCAATTCATCAATCAAACGCTGAATTCTTCGCGCTCGCTGATTCTATTTGTAACTTTCGCGGGATTTTTCTTCGTGCGCACGACGCTTTTGCCGCTAAGTCACGACGATTACGCCTACGCCTTTATCTGGGACGGCGCGAACGGCGGCAATTTGGACAAGATGTATTTCGGCTCGGAGGAAATTGAAACTCGTCAGCGCGTCGAATCCATGAACGATATTTTTCAATCTATGGAGTCGCATTACTTCACATGGGGCGGCAGAATTTTCGCTAACGGACTTGCGCAATTTTTTATCTGGCTCGGCAAGCCCGTTTTCGACGTGGCGAACACCATAATTTTTATCTTCCTGATTCTGACGATAATAAATCTGTCTAACACGTGGCTAAAAATTTCGCGGCAAGCATTGATATGGATTTTCTTAAGCTTCTTCATATTTGCGGCGGCGTCGCTTATGAGTTTATTTTGGCTAACGGGCGCATGCAATTATCTTTGGATGTCGTTTTTCCAATTATTTTTCTTGACGCCGTATGTAAAAGCGTTGCGGTCGGGCGAGGCGGGCAATTCAATTTTAAATTTCCTGCTAATGATTTTGCTTGGACTAATGGCGGGATGGTCGAATGAGGCGGGCGCATTGGCGACGATTTTTCTAACGATTTTTCTAGTTATCATGTGCAAGGCGCGAAATATCTTCCGCGTGTGGATGATAGCGGGGCTTTTGGCGTTGATAATCGGTTGCGCGTTCATGATTCTTGCGCCGGGAAATTTTGCGCGATTGGATTGGATTTATCCGAACTTCCAATACACGCTAGAAATTTTTTTCGAGAACTTGACGAACGGTTTCGACAAAGTGATTGCGGCGGATTGCCTAGCTTTAATTCCCATGTTCATATATTTTTTGCGGCGCAAGGCGGGCAATTTAACGACGGCGGAAATTTTAATGTTAGCGTTCACGGTAGCAGGCTTGCTCGTGCCGACCGTAATGCTTCTCGCGCCCGAATTTAATTTGTGCGTATCGGTGCCGTCATTGGCTTTTATATTAGTCGCGTCGACGAGCGCAATTTTAGAATGGGAGCGGCAACACCTTAAAATTTCGCTGAACTTGCCGAAGAAATTTCAACGCGGCATTTCGATTGCTTTAACGTCCGTCCTAATTTCCTACTTTCTAACTTTTGTCTACGTCGACATTTCCATTTTCAACGCGGCGCGGCGACAAGTCCGCTACATTGAGCGCAACACGCACCTTGACCCAATTCCTATGCCGATAATGCCAATTCGTCATCGCTTTGAAAAAATTCAAGGCGACCGGAGCGCGGTTCCTAATCTGAAATTTTTCGCGGGTATTACTGATAATCCGCATTTCTATTTGAATATGTTAGTTGCTCAATATTATGACGTTAAGCACGTCGTCGCTACCGACGATTAAATTTTTCTAGGAGGTTTTGATATGGATTGTATTTTCTGCAAGATTGCGACGGGAGAAATTCCTTCGCAAAAAGTTTACGAGGACGAGAGCGTTGTTGCGTTCAAAGATTTATCGCCCAAAGCTCCCGTCCACGTTCTTATTGTCCCGAAAAAACATATTCAAAGCGTCGCGCATTTCCAAACCGAAGATAAAGAACTTGCCGCGCACATTTTCGTTGACGTGGTGCCAAAGCTCGCTAACGAACTGGGAATTGCTGAAAATGGTTTTCGCGTCGTAATGAATACCGGCGACGACGGCGGACAAACTGTTCATCATTTGCACGTACACTTACTCGGCGGTAGGAAATTTACTTGGCCACCAGGTTAAAAGCTTCCGCCCCCTCCGCCATGACCGCCCCCGCCGTGACCGCCTCCGCTACGACTTCTACCACTACTTTTCGGGCGTCTCTGGACATTCATAAATAAAAATGTGTCGCGATTTTCCGTCAACTTGACGGTATTTTTTTTGAGATAGTCAGTTGCCCCCATAGCGTACTGAATATTGCTCATTGCGCCGATAAGAAAAGAACGAATAAATACTCCCAAAATAATAGCCGTTACAGCCGCGACAAGTGCCGCCATTGGGTCAATTTCGCCCGGCTTCCTCTGCCCGTAAGCGACGCCGTTTGTTTCGTAATAATTCATAAGCTCATCGACGCCTTCAACAAAATTATTCGCCGCGCCGTAGTAATCGCCCGCGCTCAAGTCCGATTGAAAACTTTCTTTCAAAAAGGGTATGCCGTCATAATCGGTTATTCGCTCGACCATGCGGCTATTCGTCGCCATTTCGTATTTGCGCTCGTCCATTGCGATAAGAAGGACAATTCCGCCGTTCATGCCGTTATTAAAATATTTATCAACTAAATCATTCGACGCCGTCACCATATCGCTATTGCCGATTGACTTAACGAACACAACGCCGATTTTAACTTTGTGCGCCTGCTCAACGTCGCGGATTTTTTGGTTAAGCTGTTTAATTTCCTGCGCCTTCAAAAGTCCGGCTTGGTCTGTGACGGGTTCTAATCGTTCAGCACTCGCCGAAGAAAAAGTTATCAGCAATATCAGCGCAATCAAACTTAGAAATTTTTTCATGACGCGCCCTCCTCACTCAAACATAAGAAGTATAAAATAAATAATCGGCATTAGCACCAGCGAACAAAGCGCGGGATATAGAAAAGCTTTCATTCTATCGTAGGGTAGCGAGCCGATAAATTTTCCGGTCTGCCCGTTCATCATGAAGGTATAGGGCTTGTCTTGATAGCGCGTCGTTAAAATCCACACGGGCACCATAGCATAACTAACTTTGCCGACATCTTTAACAACGGCGGCATTTTCTAGTTGGCAAGCGTCGTAGCCTTCAACCGAACTTTGCAAAACTTCAATGGCACTGTTCTCAACGCGCTTATCTGCGCGGGGTGCGCATTCTTCCGCAGTCACGTCGTATTTGTCGGCAAGATAGCCGGTGAAATAAGCCGCGCTGAACGGCACAAGGTCTTTATAATCGAAAGGCTCAATGCTGTCCATGTAGGCGTTATCAATGCGCTTGGAGCCGTCGACGGGAATTTTTTCAAAGCTCATAGTTGCAGCGCGGCGGCAGTTATAAATGCTAGTCTGCGTGACGACTTCCTTTGGCGTGTTGACTACGCGAACTTTTTCAGCGCGAAATTGAGCCTGCGCGGAAATTTTAGAATCGAAAAGCCAAAAGGGAACGTACATAGCCTGAATAGCTTCGACGCGATTATTTGCCGTGAAATTACTTGGCAAAAGCAAATGCCCTTTGTAAAATTCCTTTAGCGCGGCAACGGCTTCTTGCTTAGTCTTTTTGAAGGGGATAACGTAATCGGGCTTCAACATGCCGTCGAAACGTTTAGGAATCATAGTAGGGTTGCCGCAGTAAACGCACTCGGTCGCCATAGTATTTTCGTCGCAAACTAATTCTGCGCCGCAACTCGAACAAGTGAACGCATGAAGATTTTTCGCTTCGTCATTATCCCATTCAGAGCCGGCGTTTTCAGTCTCCCATTTAGCTTCTTGCGCTTCAGCCGCACGGACTGCCGTTTCCTGTTTGTCGCGGAAAAGTTCTTCAATCGCGCTGACTTCAAATTCCGTCCCGCAATATTCGCAAGTAACAGTTTTCTTGCCGGGCAGGAAACTAAGCGGCGCACCACAATTCGGACATTTATAACTAACCGATGAATCAGCCATTTTATCGCCTCCAAAATTTTTTCCCGATTGTAGCAAAATAATCAATGTGATACAATGCGCGGCATGGATAAGAAACTTAAAATTTTAACTTATGGTTGTCAAATGAACGTCGCCGACTCTGAGCGCATGGCGGGTTTGCTGAAGAAAATCGGCTACACGCTCACTGACGACGCCGAACGCGCAGATTTAATTTTAATCAATACATGTTGCGTTCGCGCAACGGCGGAGGATAAAGTTTTCGGGCAAATTGGCAAATTCAAAAGTCTCAAGCGGGAAAAGCCGTCGCTGATTTTAGGCGTAGCGGGTTGCATGGCGCAGAAGGAAGGAGCAAATTTAATCAAGCGTGCGCCGCATATCGATTTCGTTTTGGGAACGGGTCAAAGTTCGGAAGTTGCCCGCGTCGTTTTGAGTTTGGAGCGCGAACGGAAACATTTTGTCGACGTGTCAAATGTCAGCGGCGAAATTTCTAGCGAAGTTTTTCCCCTGCGCGGCGGACATGTCTCAACGTTCGTGCCGATTATGTACGGTTGCAATAATTTTTGCACGTATTGCATAGTTCCCTACGTGCGCGGGCGCGAAAGGAGCCGCCAGCCTGAAGAAATTTTCGCGGAAGTCAAGCAAGCAGTCGCCGAAGGTTTCAAGGAAATTACTTTGCTCGGACAAAATGTCAATTCCTATTCGGGCGGCATGACTTTCGCCGAATTGCTAAGCGCGGTCGATAAAATTGCGGGCGTTAAGCGGCTAAGATTCATGACGAGTCACCCGAAAGATTTATCCGACGAATTGATTGCCGCGATTGCGGGCGGCGAAAATATTTGCGAACATATTCATTTGCCCGTGCAGTACGGTAGCGACAAAATTTTACAGCGCATGAATCGCGTTTACACTGTCGAAAAATATTTGCGGCTTGTGGAGAAAATTCGCGTCGCTATTCCGAATGTCAGCTTAACGACGGATTTAATTGTTGGTTTTCCCGGCGAGACCGAAGAAGATTTTCAAGAAACGCTAAAATTTTTGCGAGCAGTGAAATTCGACGCGGCATTTACTTTCATTTACTCAAAACGGAGCGGGACGCCCGCCGCAACTTTCGCAAGTCAGATTGACGACGCAACTAAACATCGCCGTCTTGAAGAGCTAATGAAAGTTCAAAACGAAATAAGCCTTGCCAAAAATCTTGCGCTGGAAAATTCAGCCGTTGAAGTTTTGGTCGAGGGCGCGAGTAAGACTGACGATAAAATTTTCATGGGCAGGACGCGCTCCAATAAATTAATCCTCTTTGAACACGGTAGCGAACAAGCTGGCGAATTAGTCAGCGTCAAAATTAATCAAGCGCAGACGTGGCTACTTAAAGGCAAAATAATTCATTCGTCGGACGTTGCATAATGATTTAAAGTTTTGAAAAATTTTTCTCAAAGTTATTGCTTGCGAAAAATGATTATGATATATTAAACGACGGTTATTGGCAGGTTGAGGATATTTTGCTTGTCAATGCCAATTAAACAGGTGGTAAAAAATGGAAGTAATCTTGTCGAAGTGTTTAGGATTTTGCTACGGCGTCAAGCGGGCGATTAAAATTGCCGAAGAGCACGCGGATGGGAAAAGTTGCACACTAGGACCTATAATCCATAATCCGCAAATGGTAGAGCGGCTGAAGTCGAAAGGAGTCGGCACGGTCGAAGATTTGACGGCGATGGAGGAGGGCACGATAATAATTCGCTCACACGGCGTAGGACCACGAGTTTACGAAGAGGCAAAAGCTAAAGGATTAAACCTAGTCGACGCGACTTGCCCGCATGTAAAAAAAGCGCAACTATCTGCTAAGGAATTAGCAAAGGACGGACGCCAAGTCGTCATAATCGGTGAAAAAAATCATCCCGAAGTTAAAAGTATCTTCGAGTGGTCGGGCAATCGAGCAGTTATTCTGGATACGGAAGAAGACGCCAAAAATTTCGCGCCTTCGCCCAAACTCGGAATAGTTTCTCAAACAACTGTGAGCGGCGAAAATTTTGTCAAAATGGTCTCGCACCTTTTGGGCAAATCGAAAGACATACGCATTTTGAGAACAATCTGCACGGCAACGGATCAAAGACAAAAGGCAGCACTGGATCTAGCGTCGCAAGTCGATGTTATGTTGGTAATCGGCGGGCGCATAAGCGCAAATACGACGCGGCTCGCGCAACTTTGCAAGGAAAAATGCAGAACTTACCACATAGAAACAGCTCAGGAACTTTCACCTGACTGGTTAGAAAAAGTTAATAAAGTAGGTATTACAGCCGGTGCCTCAACGCCGGACTGGATTATCGGGGAGGTTTATAAAAAGTGTCAGAGGATTTAAAGAACATGGAAGAAATGGGTAATTGGTTGGAGGATTCAGTCAACATTCAAAACATTCGCGAACATGAAGTCGTTGAAGGTACCGTTATTCAAGTCAACCGCGATGAAGCGTTCGTCGACATTGGTTACAAGCAGGAAATTCCCATTCCGAAGAAAGAACTTGCCGTTCCGGAACCGGATTCAGCGGAAGATGTCGTCAAGAAGGGCGACAAGATTAAAGTTTACATTCAATCGCTCGGCGGCGAAAATGGCGGCGTCCTTTCCAAAATCAAAGCTGATGCCGAAGTCGTTTGGGACGATTTGCGTGCAATAAAGGCGCATAACGAAGACCCCGAAGTCAGCGACTTGCAAACTGTCGACGCGAAAATAAATAACGTCGTCAAGGGCGGCTTAACTGCGACCGTCAACGGACTGCGCGGTTTTATTCCCGCTTCGCAAATGGAATTGCACTTCGTCAAGGATTTAAACTCTTACGTCGGGCAAATAGTTCAAGCTCTGCCGATTGAAATTGATTCGTATAAGCGTCGCCTTGTCCTTAGCCGCCGTCAACTTCTTGAGCGCGAACGCGAAATTAAACAGCAGGAAGTTTTCAGCAAATTGCATGAGGGCGACATTGTCAAAGGCGTTGTCAAGCGTCTCGTCGATTACGGCGCATTTATTGACGTGGGCGGCGTCGACGGACTCGCGCACATTTCCGACCTTTCATGGGATCGTATTACGCAAGCGTCTGACGTTCTCAAAGTCGGTGATGAAGTTGATGTTTATGTTAAGAACATTGACCCCGAAGCGCATAGAATTTCCCTTTCGATTAAGCAAACTCAGCGCGACCCATGGCTTGATAGGGCTGAACAATTCAAGGAAGGCGACCTTATCGAAGGCAAAATCGTTAAGCTTGCCAAGTTCGGCGCGTTTATGGAAATTGAGCCTGGCTTTGACGGCTTAATTCCTATGGGCGAACTTAGCGACCGCCGCATTGAGAACGCGGAAGAAGCGGTTGCCGTTGGCGACATTGTCAAAGTAAAAGTTCTGCGCATTGACATGAAGCGCAAGCGCATTTCCCTTTCTATCAATCGCGCCCGCCGCGAAACTAATAACGCGAAATTCAGACGTTATCAGCCTCAAGGCGAAGTTCAAGTTGCGACCGCCGAAGAGGCTCCCGCAGAAGAATAATTCAACGCTTTAAATCTATAAAAAAAGAAAATCGCTCGCCACTTTCGACGAGCGATTTTTTTCTTTGCTAATTGCGAATTACAAGACGATATGAGCCATAACGAAACCGACGCAGCAACCGCTTATGACGCCGATTAAGCCGGGAATCATGAACGAGTGATTCAAAATGTATTTGCCAATGCGCGTCGTGCCCGAACGGTCAAAGCCTATGCAAGCCAGGTCGGAAGGATAAGTCGGAAGGAAGAAGTAACCGTAACACGCGCTGATAAACGACATGATTATAACGGGGTCCATACCGACGCTTAAAGCCATTGGGAAAACGATAGCGATAGCGGCGGCTTGCGAGTTGACGAGCTTAGAAGTCAAGAAAGCGATAATCGCGAACGCCCAAGGATATTCGGCGACTGCATTTCCTAAAAATGATTTTAAAAAGTCCATATGCGAGGCAAAACAAGTATTAGCCATCCAGGCGACGCCGTAAACCGAAACAAGCGCGACGATACCGGATTTAAAAACTTGACTGTTGCCGACGTCTTTAGCTTTGACTTTGCAAACGAACAAAATAATCGCGGCGACGAGCAACATAACCATTTGGATAACGGCAGTCATAGAAATTGGTTTCAAATCGCCTTTAGCGTTGGGGAAATGCGGCAAAAGGTCGGGGAAATTGCCAAGACAAGCGATAACGATAATTCCGCAGAAGAAAATGTACATTGAGTGATAAAAACTCGGCGGCAATTCCTTATCAAGCAAAGATTCGCTGTCGCCGTAGACATAATCGCGGTTGGTGGGGTCTTTGATAAATTCTTGGAAGCGTTCGTCCTTGTCAAGGTCTTTGCCGCGACGATAACTCCAAAGAGCCGCGCAGAGGACGCCGATACCGGTTGCGGGCATAGCGACTGCCAAAATTTGCAAAACGGAATAGTTATGACCCGCCGTAGCCATGAATCCGACGATTGAGACGATAGCGACTGAAACCGGCGAAGCGCAGATACCCATTTGCGACGCAACCGACGCAACCGCCATAGGGCGTTCAGGGCGAATGTTCTGCTTAATCGCAATATCGTAAATAATCGGGAACATGGTATAGACGACGTGCCCAGTGCCGCATAAAACTGTTAAAAACCACGTTGTCAGCGGCGCGAGAATTGTGACGTGCTTAGGATTGTTGCGCAGGAATTTTTCAGCGTACTTGAGCATAACAGTTAAACCGCCCGAAGTTTGCAGAAAACCCGCGCAGGTGACGACCGCCAAAATCGTCAGCATAACGTCGATAGGCGGCGTGCCGGGCTTGTAGCCGAATACAAAAGTATAAATTACGAGACCAATACCGCTTATGACGGCAAGCCCTATTCCGCCGTGTCTGACACCGACAATCAAACAGCACAGTAACACTAGGAAAGCTAGAAACATTTCCATAAAGGTTCACCTCTCCTGAAAAAAAGTTTTGTATAATATCGCAAAAATTATTCGTTGCCTTTTGGGTATTTCCTGCAACATAGGACGAATTTATTATAAAATAAAAAGCCCCGCGACTGCGAGACCGCCAAGAACTTTATTTTCTAGATTTTTTAGGAATCATTTCTTTGTAGTGTTCGATTTTGTAGTTGAGCAAATCGATAGTTGAGCGCAGATGTTCGGCTTGCGCAAGGAGTTTTTCTCTTTGTTCGAGCAGAATATTTTTGCGGCGTTCCAAACCGGTATTAGCCTGGACGAGCGCGACGTATTCGATAAGCGGTTCAATCTGGACGCCGGCACTCCTCATGCACTTGACAAGATAAACCCAGCCGCAAGATTCTTCGTCGTAATCGCGGATGCCGTTCTTTTTGCGCGGCACAGGCGGAATCAAGCCGATTCGCTCATAATATCTCAAGGTGTCCGTTGTTATGCCGTATTTTTCGCTGACTTCGCCAATCGTCATACTTATCCCCCCGAAAAATTTTTCAGTAGCGATTTTAACAGCTTAAGTCAACTTTAAGTCAAGGGCGGTGTTCTTACTTTCTTTTGCTAAGCCCAAAAGAAAGTAAACAAAGAAAAGGGCTTTCGACCGCTGAATTTCGCATCACGCGAAATGGTCGCGGCGGTCGCCCGTCCTTAGGCGACCGGGTTTTTACTTTCATTGATGTTTATTTATATTGTGGCGAAAAAATCTTTAGAGGTTGTGTCCTCGAAAATCTCAACGTCGAAATTTTTCAGCTCGTCGCGCAGATATTCGGCTAAAACGTGGACGATAGGAAATTCCGTCGCAAAATGCCCCGCGTCCACAACGTGAATTTTATTTTCAACAGCGGCTTGAGCTTCATGATATTTAACGTCGCCGGTAACGAACGCTTGCGCCCCGAAAAATTTTGCCTTCTGAATAAATTCCGCGCCCGCGCCGCCGCAAAGCCCAACTTTTTTTATCGGGAAATCGCCCGCACTTACAAGGCGAACGTTATCAGCGTTGAGAACTTTTTTAACGTGGCGTGCAAAATCTTCTGCAGTCATTGGAGTTTCAAGTGTTCCGAGCCGTCCCATTGAAAATTCTTCATCGCCAAAATTTTTAACGTCAACGAGTCCGATTTTCTCCGCTAGAATATCATTGACGCCGCCTGCCACAATATCAAGATTAGTGTGCGCCGCGAAGACTGCCAGATTATTTTTTATCAGCCGCGAAATTTTTTTACCGAGCGGCAAATCTGCGCGGACATTTTTTATCGCGTGGAAAATCAGCGGGTGATGAGCAACGATTATTTGCGTGTCGAGTTCGATTGCTTGCGAAATATTTTCTTCGAGAACGTCAAGGCAGACGAATATTTTTTTGACTTCGTTTGACGGTTCCCCAACTAAAAGTCCGGGATTATCCCACTCTTCAGCGAGTCTGCGCGGAGCTAAGCGGCTGACTGCGTCGGCTACCATTTGCACTGTACATTTCTTCATGAATTTTCACCTCTCATTTTAAACTGTGTTGCAGCTGATGAGGAAATGTCTGCATGTTCAATATAATATCGTTCATCTTCCGGCAAATTGTCATAATTAAAATACCACGGCAAATGATAAATACGAAAATCGCCAGTCGTGCGTAGGGAAAATCGCAAGCTGTAATGACGGACGTTTGAATACAGAGCAAATGTCGTATCAACTTGCGTGTAGTAAAGATTATCGCCAATGCGCGTGGCATCATAAAAATCAGATTCGTTTTTTTATAATAATTTTTGTTAAAGAAAATTATATCTTCCCAGACAATGCCTAGCCCGACTTTGCGCAACTCGTGATTGTCATTTAGAAGCTTAATCAGTTGATTAACAAAATTCTTTGGGCAAGATTCAATCGGCAAAACATCAGGGTCGGTGTAGACGTACGGAGTCGAAATTTTTAAATTTTCAAGGACGCCTGATAACCATAAAGCTTTATAGCCCAAATTTTTTCCGAGCCGAATAATTTTCAGTCGCGAATCCCTTTCAAGTACGGAATAATATTCCAGTAGCGGAGAATAAGTCGAGTTATTGTCAAGAATAATCAACTTGCGGTAGCCGGCATCAAGGAGCCAATCAATTAATTTTTTCATGACGCCGAGCCGGTCGCGAGCATTTATAAAAATCGGTACATCGCGCCAATCTGGAAAATTCCACAGGCTTGAAAGTTCGAGGATAATTTTATTTGAGCCGTGCTGAACCATTTCAAAATTCTTTTTGACTTCAGGGAAATTGGCTTTAATCGTCAAAATTTTTTCGTAAAGTTTAGAGGCGGCGTTATAGTCACCGAGCAACACCAAACAATTCGCACGATAAAACAAACTCAATTCGTCGACATCGCCGAAATTCACTTTGCGAACATCTTCGTAGCGGTTAAAAATTTTCAGAGCCTGCGAGTAATTTCCCGTCAAATAAAGTGCTTTGCCGAGTATATAGAGCATGTGAAAAAATTTATCGAAACTTTCAACATTATCTATGGCGAGCATAAGCAAATATTTTTTTGCCTTGACGGCGTCGCCGTCGCTCAAAAGTTTCATTATGCGATAAATAAGTATGTTGACATACTTGGCAATATAAATTGCACTTGGCGGAACTTCATTTCCCCTGCCGGCACTACCCATAACATTGCAAAATCTATTCACCGGCGCGATTATGTCACTCATTTTTACGAAATCATCAACCGCACGCGCCGCTTCAAAGTCCGCATAAATTTTTTCAAAATCCATTTGCTACTCTCCTTGTAAAGTGATTACAGCGTTTAAAACATCATCGAAAGTTTTAGCTAAGTTCGGGTAAAAAATTTTCGGACGCTCAATCATAACGACCGGCAAATTTAAAATCTTCGCCGCTTTCAATTTCGTATCTGCGCCGCCAATTTGCCCGCTGTTTTTAGTCACGATAACTTCCGCGTCCGCATGCTTGAAAAGCTCAACGTTTAATTCCGTCGAAAAAGGTCCTTGCATAGCGACAATTTGTTTAGGCAACAAGCCAAGAGTTTCGCATTGCGTCAAAACTTCGGCGGTCGGCAAAATTCTTACAGTCAAGTTGCAATCGCGGAGCCGGTCAGCGAAAATTTTCAAATTGCGACTGCCAGTCGTCAGATAAATATTTTTGCCAAGTTCAGCCGCTTTGGCTACCGCCGCCTCATAACTTTCGACCTGAAAAATTTTGTCGTAATCAAAAATGCTCTCCGCCCGCTCGTAGCGAATATAAAAAACGTTCGCGGCTTGCGCGGCGGCAATCGCATTAGCAGAAATATTTTTGGCGTAAGGATGGCTCGCATCGATTAGAAATTTAAAATCGCCTTCGCGTAGAATTTTTTCCAGCTCGTCCTCGTCAAGCGGCTTGTCGTTAATTTTTATCCCCGCGCAGGTCTCCAAAAGTTTCCGCCCGTAATCGCTAACTACTGACGCCGTCACATCAAAAAATTTTTTAAGCAATAATTCCGCGAGTTTGCGCCCGTCTTGCGTCCCCGCGATTAGAAAAATTTTAGTATTCATGCGCCGATTGTAATTCAGCAGAATATTTTTTTCAAGCGTCGTTTTTTGTCGCTATAATATAACTTAAAAAGGAGGCGTTTTTTATGAAGCAATGGAAATTCAATTCGGATTCAAATCTTTTCCGCTTAATTTCGGAAGCGTACAGAATGAACGTTGGCTATTTGTTTGAACCATTTTTGGCGGTGCATTCGTCGAGAATAGAATCGTGCCGCATCAAATTTCCGCCGTCTATGAAAGAATGCTAATTCAAAAGCCGTTGCGTTTCGTGCTGGCGGACGACCCCGGCGCAGGTAAAACAATTATGGCGGGGCTACTGCTCAAAGAATTAATCGTTCGCGAAGAAGTCCGGCGTTGCTTAATCATTTGTCCGAGCACGCTCGTCGAACAATGGCAGGACGAACTTCAGCAAAAATTTTATCTGGACTTTGAAATTTTGACGGGCGAAAAGATAAATTCAAGCGGCAATGTTTTCGCGGAAGTCAATCGCGCCGTCGTCAGCATTGATATTTTGGCGCGGAATAAAAATCTGCAGGACAAATTGCGAGCGACAAATTGGGATTTAATAATCTGCGACGAAGCGCATAAAATGTCCGCGACCGTTTGGAGCAACGAAGTTAAATACACGAAACGTTTCCGGCTGGGGCGAGTGCTTAGCAAAATCACGCGGCATTTCCTTTTACTGACTGCCACGCCTCATAACGGCAAGGAAGAAGATTTTTATTTGTTCATGTCGCTGATTGACCCCGACCGCTTCGAGGGCGCGAAGAGAATCAGAACCGTCGTTGACGTGTCCGACATTATGCGGCGGCTCGTCAAGGAAGATTTATTGACGTTTGAAGGCAAGCCCCTTTTCCCCGAACGCCGCGCCTATGCCGTCAATTATAATCTGTCGCCAAAGGAAATGGAGCTTTATGAAATGGTGACCGCTTATGTTTCCGACGGCTTTAACCGCGCCGAACGTTTAAAAGGCAATAAAAAACGTCCGTAGGCTTCGCAATGACGATTCTACAACGGCGGCCCGCTTCGTCGCCTAAAGCAATTTATAAATCACTGTAGCGCAGGACAGAACGTTTGCAAAAAATCTTGCGCGATAAAAAACTCGAAACCGTCGACGATAACTTTGACGCGGAAGAACTCGACGAAGAATTCCCAACCGGCGAACTCGAAACTAGGGAAGAAGATTTAGCGTCGCGGATAACTTATGCGGAAAGTCTAAGCGAATTGCAAATCGAAATTAAAACCCTGCAAAGATTAACCGACGTCGCGAAAAAACTTTTCCAGAGCGGCAAAGATAAAAAATGGAATGAACTTTCCGAACTCCTTTTCTACGTCGAAACTAAAATCTCTGACGGACGCGAACAAATCCTTTCTAAACGCCTGCACTTTGTAGAACTTTCGCAGACTACGCAAAAACTTTCGACCAGCCCCGCGCCTTATCTCGATTATCGCTCGCCTAATGACGCCGAACGCGAAAAAATTTTCCCTTCTCTTGAAAATATCGCGTGGCTCAATACCAGCGTCGAAGAACGCGCTATCAATTTCGCCGCTGAAAATATTTTGAAGCCTCTTCAATCGAAAATCGCCGCACAGAAGAAAATTTTCCTCGATAAACTCGAACGCGAAATTAAAACCCGACTTGGAAGCTAAATCAGCTATTGGGATACGCGGAGCCGATAAATTAAATGAACTGGCAACCCGCCGCGCTGATGAATTGGAAAACCGCTTGAAACGTCGCCTTAAGGAAATCGCTTTGGAACGGAAAATTTTTGCGGTGGCTCCCGTCATTGCAGGTTGCGCGTTGATTGTCCCGCGTGGTTATCTGGAATCGCACAAGCACGACGCCCGCGACCGCGTCGAAATTATTGGATTACGATTAATTATCGCGAAGCGTATAACATGTTTGCTTGCAATGGGATTTTGTTTAATCATGAATCGCCGAGACGCGGCACGGATTTTGTCACGCGAAAAATTACAACCGGCATTGCCAAAATCCTTACGAATAAGCAGGAAAAAATTTCTCTGGGCAATTTGAATGCTAAACGCGATTGGGGCTTTGCCGGCGACTATGTGGAAGGCATGTGGCTAATTTTGCAGCATGACAAACCGGATGATTTTGTTTTAGCGACGGGTGAAACTCATACGGTGCGCGATGTGGAGAAAGCTTTTTCCGAAGTCGGAATAAAAATTGAGTGGCGCGGCACCGGCATTGACGAAAAAGGCTATTGCGCTAAAACGGGCAAAATTTTGGTCGATGTAAATCCTAAATATTTTCGTCCGGCTGAAGTTGATTTACTTTTGGGCGACCCTTCAAAGGCTGAAAAAATTCTCGGCTGGAAACGCAAAATTTCTTTCAATGAACTGGTAAAAATTATGGTCGAAGCAGATTTGAAACTTTATAGGGGAGCGTAATGAAAAATGGCTAATTTAATGACGTCCGAAGAAATTGCCGCGCTTATCAAGAATACTATTAAAAATTGGCACGTGGAAAACGAAAACCGCCCCGCCGATTACGAAGTTCTTACCGATGAGATAAGGCGTATTCGTCCCATGAATAATCACAGGGAAAATTTAGAACAGGTCGTAAAGGATTTGGCACTGACCAACATTGAAATTTGGCACCAAGAAGATATAGCCCGCTCGAAAGACGACGCGGCAGTTGTCAGGGCAAAAAGAAATATCGACCCGCTCAACCAGCACAGAAATGATTTAATAGAAGAAATTGACGAGATTATCCTTGAGAACGTAACGAGATAAGGAGTTTTTTATATGGAAACCGTCGGCAGTTTAATAGATAAGCTGAGCATTAACGAGTTAAAAATTTATCACATGGAAGAGCAAGCGCAACGCAAAGATGTCAGCAAAAATTTTCTCGAAGATTGTGAAAGCCGCCTTGCGATTTTGAGAGAGCAACGCGACGATTTAAAAGAAGAGCTTCAAACGCTGATAGATGACGTTTTGACCGGCAAGAAGAAATTCAAACTCTATCGCCAAATGAAAATGTACAACGATAAAAAATACAAAATGCCTTCTGTTAAGTGAGGGGATTTTATGAAAATTTTAATCACGGGTTCTACTGGGTTAATCGGTAGCAATCTTGTCGAATACCTTCAAAACAGCCCGCACGAATTACTTACGCCCACGCGCAACGAATTAAATTTGCTCAATCGCGAAGAGGTTTACGCCTATTTGAAAAATAATAAGCCGGATTGCGTAATACATTTGGCGGCGAAAGTCGGAAATATTTCTGCGAATGCTCAATATCCTTTGCAGTTTTTAATTGAAAATTTGGATATAGCGCGAAATGTTATCATTGGTGCGCACGAAAACGGCGTAAAAAATTTCATAAATATTGGGAGTGCTTGTGTTTATCCTGCTGAAAAATATGATTGTCCTTTAATTGAGGATATGGCGGTTACAGGGTCTTTTGAAAAGGAAAACGAAGGCTACTCCATAGCAAAGGCTTCCGGCGTTTTAATGTGTAAATATATTTCCGACAAAAATTCCGATTGTCATTATAAAACTTTGATTCCTTGCAATGTTTACGGCGGAGGCTGTAGCACAATTTTTAAGCCCGAAAAATCGCACATAATAATAGAGGCGATAAAAAAGATTTATCGAGCTAAGAAGGAAAATTTACCGGAAGTTCAAATCTGGGGAGACGGCAAGGCACGTCGCGAATTTATTTACGCAAAAGATTTAGCTAAAATTATTATTTTCGCCGCAGAGAACTCAGAAAAAATCCCTGCTATTTTAAACGTTGGCTCCGGTATCGAATACACCGTGAATGAATGTTACGAGATACCGGCAAAGATTTTAGATTATAAAGGGAAATTTATTCATGACCTTTCAAAGCCCTCCGGAACAGGACGCAGGCTTTTAAACGTCAGTTTAATGCATAAAGTTGGATTGGTTGCGGAAACTTCGTTAGAACAAGGCATGAAAGAAACCATTGACTATTACAAAACTCAAATTTTGCAAGATAAAGGAGTTTAATGGAAGATGCTAAAAAAAGCGAATAAAATCGGCGTCGGGGGCGTTTACATAGGCGATAACGGGAAAAAATATGTTAATCAAGCGTTGGATGCGGGGCGTTTATCTGCGGGCAAAATGGTTTACAAATTTGAAAAAGCATTTGCAGAGTTGCACGAGCAAAAATACGGCATAGCATTAAATAGCGGAACGTCGGCTCTCCATGTTGGCTTGGAGGCACTCAAAGAAAAATATAACTGGACTGACAGTAATAAATTTTATAAAGTTATCGTGCCGGGGTAGTGTAAAATGGATTGTGTAAGTAAGAGAGCACAATCCATTTTTTTGATATAGGAGAGAAAAAGAGATGAAAAGAAAGAATCGAGACACACCCGGCAGGAGAATTGCTCAAGCCA
>ODAI012282619.1_pt1 | contig 27294 bp, 27 predicted proteins | sample 1539321 | NCBI WGS metagenome assembly ODAI01 (sample SAMN02144231, study PRJEB22623) | gut metagenome | biome: sheep rumen | host: Ovis aries | place: New Zealand
TATCTCTCCGATAGCGTCCATATCGAGCACGGCAGCGATAGAAACATCATCGCCGCTGCCCTTTGCGGAGAGTCTCGGGAGGTACTCCTCGAGACCTTTTTCAGCAGTATCGTGGGCGCTCGTATTGAAGGAATACATTACGGTCTTGTAGAGGTTATAGAGCTGGTCGTCGGTCTTGAAGCAATCGTCTATGCCGTCCGATCCGACGAAGGCGGCAGCCGGGATATCTGTTGAGAAGAAGTGGCGGAAATCCTCCAGAGCATCGGCGCCGCAGATAGAGGTAGTGACGTTAAGGAAATTCCTGTCATTTTTAGGTATAGGCTGGGAGAAGGTGCCGTCTCTGCTTACAGAAACGCATTTTCCGTCGCCTATCTGCATACCGAACCAGTAATCCTGAGTGAACACCACTGCTAAGAGGGTAGTACCGTAGGCACTTTCGATCTTATTTTCGCTGAGGTATTTTTTCTTTGCTTTTTCGGAGAGGACGCTTATTTCCAGCTCAGTAAAGGGTGTTTTGGCGCAGTGCTCGCTGATAGCGGCATTCCATCCGGCGATGATGCTGGCTTCGAGGTTTCTCAGGAGGCGGTCGGAATTCCGGATAATGTCCTCTCTGCTTGTATTCATCGCAAAGGTGAGGATATTCTCTTTAGCAACGCTTGCAGCAATTTTTGAACCGACATCGCTCCGGACGTAATCGTCGCCGCCGTGGCCGTCGCAGACTATGGCAATGGAAATACCTTCCGCGTTATAGCTTTCAGATGAGTCCTGACAAACCTTGTTCTTTTTGATATGGCTTGCACCCTGAACAGAGATATTGAAGGAATCTGTATGCATAGATATGCACCTCACTTACCACTGAGTGCCGTCGTCGTCAAACGAATCCCAGTCACTTGCCTCAGCGGTCTGTGCCTGGATCTCCTTTACAAATTCATCCTGCTTGCTGACGATATCCTCAGAGCCGGACGAAGAATTACCGCCGCTCTCAGTGCCGGCGTTGGAGCTCTTGCTTCCGATCTGTGAAGCGGTAACGCTTACGAATCTTATCCATTTTTTAAGTGCTTCGGGGGTATGAACAGTTATGACAGCCTCGATATTGCCGGTGAAATCTGCAAGAACTGACTGATTAGCGTCATCGCCGATAGCAACAGCGACCTTGATAGCCTTCTTGAACCAGTTGTTCTGCTTGAGCTTTTCGAGGCCGTGCTTATAGTTATCTGTAGGCTCGCCGTCTGACATAAGGAATATAGCGGGGGCGAAGGAGCCTGTAACATCGCTCATGAAGGCATTTCGGGAGAGCTTCGCGTTGAGCTGCTCGCAGGCTTCACCGAGGTCAGTAACGCCGTTTGCGTCGAGGTAGTTCCAGCGATAGTTCTCAGCAGCCACGGGAGCGCTGTCCATCCACTGAGCGCCGGTCGAGAAGGCGAGAGTAGCCACCTTGATCTGAGCGTCAGCATTTTCCTCGGAAATACTTTTTATTTCGGGAACGATCTCCTCGATAGCGGAGTTAACGGTTCCCATTTTAGCGCCGCTCATGCTTCCTGAGCAGTCAACAACAAAGAACAGCACCATAGTTCTTCTTGGTACTTCAACAACATCATCGTATAATCCCATAGTAATTCTCCTTAAACTATCTCTCCGGTATTATTAGTACCGAAGGTTATTTTTAAACCTCTGCCGAGCTTGATGACCTGACCGTCGGGGTAGTCCTTGGTAGCGCCGTTAGGCAGGGCGGCGACCCAGACATTTCCGGAGCAGTTTTTAAGACCTATGACATTCGGGTCATTTCTGCTTGCAACGACCTCGCCTCTGACGGCCTTGTAATCGTCGCTGTCGTACTTAACGTGGCACTCATATATCTTAGAGCCGTTAGTGAGAACGACCTGATGCTTCTTGACCTTCAGCACAAGGGGACGGTCGATATTTTTTCCGCAGCCGATGCACTTTGAGGCAGGCTGAGTCGGGTTGATGAAGGTCTGTTCGCCGCAGGAGCATCTGGTGATGGAATCTCTAAGGGCAATGAAGACTTCCTGCCATTCGTTTTCCATAACGCGGTGAGCGGAATCTGCGCCGACCATAGACTCATTGCTGAATGCTCTCTGGAACATTTTCCTTACGAAATCGGGGTAGAGCGGCCAGAGTTTGATCTCGTTGGTATGGACGCCGCGGACGGGCCGGTTTATATCGTTGGCTTCATCCCAGACGAAAACGGGCTCGCTGCCGTAGAATTTGCGTTCGAGCTCCTCTGTAAGGCATGGACACATCGTTCTTTTGCCCTCGAGGGGGTGGTTGAGAAAGAGGAGCATATAGAGGACTACAGCGAGGGAGAAGCGGTCGGTATGGATATCGGGCTTCTTTTTGCCCATGACGACCTCAGGGGCCATATACCGGCATTTTCCGGCTATGCCGAGGCTTTGTCCGTAGGGAGCGACGTTATCGTTGTCACAGATGAGGACATCGCCGGTTTTCGGGTCAACGAAGAAGTTGCCGTCGTTGAGGTCCTGGTAGCTGAAGCCGTTTCTGTGCAGGTCACGGAAGCCGTTGGTTATGCACAGTGCGGCATTGATAACAGCGTTGATGCTTGAGAAGTGTACCTTTGCCAGAAGGAACTGTGAGAAGTCCTTGTATTCGCCGGGTCTGAGCTCCATGAGGTAGCCGAAGCTGCCCTCGTGGTATTCGGTGATCTCGAGCGGCCACAGGAATGCGCTTGTAGGAGCGCCCTTTTTGATATTATTCTGTATGTTTCGGTAGAAGGTATCCGCGTCCCTGAGCTTGGAAGCGAAATACCATTTAAGGGCAAGCTGTCTGCCGTTGTAGCTGACCTTATAAACAATGCCCTGACCGCCCTCGCCGAGCTTCTGGATTATCTCGAGTTCTCCGCCGGTAGCGGTCCTGATCTTCTGACCTTTGTGGAATTCGTTCATAATGACCTCCTGTTGCTGGATGACCGGACATCCTGGATGCCCGGTCATTCAAAGGGATAATTGGTATTATACGTTAGCTCCGAATGAGCGGCAGATAGCTTCAAGGCCGCCCTGATAGCCTGCTGCAACGGCATTGAACTTCCATTCGCCGTTTTTGAAGTAGATCTCAGCGACAACGAGAGCTGTTTCTATGGAGAATTCCTCCTCGAGGTCGAATTTGAGCACAGGCTCGCCGACGGTATCGAACTCATCAGCAAGCTTAGCGATACGGATGTAGGCATTTGAGACCTGACCGAAGTTCTGTCTGCGGGCTTCAGCGTCGTGGATAGTAACGCAGATAGCGATCTTTTTGATCTCCTGAGGGATCTTGGTGAAGTCGATCATAATTACCTCATCGTCGCCCTCGCCGTCACCGGTGAGATTATCGCCGGTGTGGACAACAGCACCGTCGCGGCCGTTGAGGTTGTTATAGAAAACGAAGTCCTCATCTCTGAGAAGCTTGCCGTTCTCGCCGAGAAGGAAAGCGGAAGCATCGAGGTCGAAGTCTGCGCCGCCGTCATATCGGTTAGTGTCCCATCCGAGACCTACAAGAGCGAGTTTCATTGAACTGTCGAGGGCAACTCTCTGACCCTTCTGAAGATTGATTGCCATTATTAATTCCTCCTTAAAGTGTTATGTATGGTTATTTATAAAGGTCGATAAGGTTCTGGAGCCTGCTTGCCTGCTGAACGGGCTGACCGATCGCATTGAACTTCCATTCGCCGCCGCGCCTGTATATTTCGCCGACAACGAGACCGGTCATATTGGTATAATTCTCCGAGAGGTTGAATCTGCATATCTCAGAGCGTGTGTCGTTGTCAACGAGTCTGATGAAGGCATTGCGGATCATGCCGAAGTGCTGGTTGCGGGCAGTAGCGTCGTAGATATTAACGACGAAGATTATCTTGAAAATATTTGCAGGAACAGCGCTTAGATTTACCATGATCTGCTCATCGTCGCCCTCGCCCGCACCGGTGAGGTTGTCGCCCATATGCTGGATAGCGCCGGAGCTGTGGCGGAGATTGCCGAAGTAAACGACAGCATCGTTGATATTTCCAGTAGCGATCAGCTTACCGTTTTCGCCGCAGAGAATTGCAGATGCATCGCAGTCGATAGGCTGAGGACGGCTGAAGAAGCCGCCCTTACGGGGAGCCTCGTCCCAGCCGAGGCCGACCATTACTGAACGAAGACCGCTGCCGCCATTTTTTGTAAGGTCGATTTTCTGACCTTTCTGAAGATTGATTCCCATAGTTTCCTCCTTTAATTAATGGCTATTGCCATAGTTGAGCGTTAATGAATAATGTACCGTCACACCTTCTCCGGATTTTTCATAAAGAGCTTGCGGACGATATCTATCGGTATCACCATGAAAGCCAGTCCGACGCATATCAGCCACGATTTTGGGCTGAGGCTCTCGACGCTGAGCACCTCTCCGCCGAAGGTGACGAACACGAACTGGAGGGCGAATATTGAAAGCATTACCACAAGGAAGCTTTTGTTTCTTCCGAGTGATTCAAATGGATTGAGATGGCTTGTCCTTGCGTTGAATCCGTTGAAGGTGATAGCCATCATGAAGGTTGCGAATACAGCCGATTTTAGGTAAGTGACATCGACATCGCCGAACAGATCTTTCATAAACGGTATAAAGAGTATACCGAGGCAGACAAACGTGATATAGAGAGCGCTGATGATAATCTCGGTCAGCATAGCCTTGCTTATTATGCTTGCGGAGCGGGGGATAGGCTTTTCGTTCATATACTCATCGAGTGCAGGCTCGCTGCCGAAGGCGATAGCTGCGAGGGTATCCATAGCGAGGTTTATCACAAGGAGCTGGATAACTGTCATGACGACGTTTTCGCCGAACAGAGGCCCGAGGAAGCATATGAGAACAGCGGCAACGTTTACAGTGAGCTGGAATATAAGGAACTTCCGGATGCTCTTGAACATTGTTCTGCCGTAGAGGATAGCCTTCTCGATAGAGGAGAAGTTGTCGTCGAGGATAGTGATATCTCCGGCCTCCTTAGCGACCTCGGTACCGCTTCCCATAGCGAAGCCGACGTCAGCCTTTTTAAGAGCGGGCGAATCGTTCACGCCGTCGCCGGTCATGCCGACAACGAGGTTGAGCTCCTGAGCAACGCGGACCAGTCTGCTCTTGTCGGTGGGGAGGGCTCTTGAAACGACTCTTAGGCGGGGAAGGAGCTCCTTGAGCTCATCGTCGGTTTTTTCGGCCATTTCGGCAGAAGTCAGTGCAACATCGTCATTGGAAACGATAAGACCGGCTTCCTTAGCGATAGCAACAGCGGTCTCTTTTCTGTCGCCGGTGACCATAACGACCTGAATACCGGCGCTGCGGACCTTTCTGATAGCATCGACAGCCTCCTTGCGGACGTTATCGCGTATGCTTATAACGCAGATGAGGGTCATATTTCCGTCATCGGGGTCACCCTCGGTCTTGGCAACAGCGAGCAGGCGCATTGAGCGGCCGGCCTGAGTGTCGATATAAGATGTGAGGTAATTTTTCTCAACGAGTTCCCGGACATTGCCGTCTTCGTCGGTATAGTGCGAGCATTTCTCGATGATACGTTCTGGAGCGCCCTTGATGAAGGTCATAGTTTTGCCGTTTTTATTTACGGTGATGCTTGAGCATTTTTTATTTGAATCGAAAGCGTTGAAGGACTTCACATCGTCCTTTGAGAAATTCACGGCAGCGTCGGAATCGACGAGGAAAGCCATGAGAGCGCGGTCGGTGCTGTTGCCGCCGATGATAGCGCCGTCGCTTGCGGAAGCGCTGTTATTGAGGCCGATGCCGACCATAACGTCCATAGAGAGCTGCTGGGGCATTTCTGAGAGCTTGTTGAAGACTCTGACATTACCTGTTGCCATTTCGACCACAGAGAGCTTACCCTCGGTAATGGTACCGGTCTTGTCGCTGAAAAGGATGCTGAGGCTTCCGGCGGTTTCGAGGCCGTTTATTTTTCTGACGAGAACGTTATCCTTTGCCATTTTAAGGCTCTGGAAGGACAGAAGGATCGAAGTGAGCATCGGCAGGCCCTCGGGGACAGCGCAGACGATGATAGTTACCGCAACGGTAATGGCGTCCATAACGAGTCTTATCCATTCATAAGCGCCGGAGGGAGCATTGCCGGAGATGATAGTTTTTGCCATGACGCCGGCGATAATGCAGACAGCGCCGATATAGCCGAAAGTAGAGATTTGTTTTGCGAGCTTGCCGAGCTTTACCTGGAGGGGAGTTTCGCGGGTTTCCTCCTGGACCTCAAGAGCGAGTTCGCCGAACAGGGTCTTGTCACCGACGACCCTGATCTCCATATATCCCTCGCCGCCGCAAACGACCGTGCCGCGGTAGGCGTAATACTTATTGAGAAGATCCTTGACGTCGTACTTAGCGTCCTTGGTGAGGGGGATCTTTTCGGCCTCCTCTGTCTCGCCGTTCAGTGCAGCCTGATCGACCATAAGTGAGCCTTCGATGACAACACCGTCGGCAGGTATTTTGTCGCCTGCCTGGAGGTAGACGATATCGCCGACGACGACCTCACTGACGTGAATTTCTTCGAGTTTGCCGTTTCGGACGACCTTAGCGGTCTCCTTGGCTTCCTCCTCGGCTTTAAGGGTAAGAGCCTTGCCCTCCTGTTTGTTTTCGCTCACGGAAGCGACGCCGTTGGCGATCAGAATGGCAATGAGTATACCGACCGGCTCATACCATTCAGCCTGTCCGAGGGCGAACAGGACGACCTGAACAGCAAGAGCGACGAGCAGGATAATGAGCATCGGGTCTTTGAAGCCCTCGAGGATCTTTTTCCATAGTGGGTCGGGGGGTATCTGAGTGAGTGTATTTGAGCCGTATTTTTTACGGCTTTCCTCGATCTCCGAGGGGGTAAGTCCTTTTAGCGTCATAATCTCAATTCCCTTCTTTAAGGCAACATAGTGCTGATTTTGGGCAGTTGTCCGACAAATGCGACAAAAAAACAGCGCATTCTACAAAAAATATTATACACCATGGCGTGAATTTTGTCAAGATATAATTTCATGAAATGTATGTAAACTTTGATAATTAGAAACAATATTTAACTTTGCTGCCCGGAGCTGACTTCGTCTATAGTTGACTTTTATAGAACAATGTGATATAATACAAAAAAAGTTCCATGATATTTGGAATCGTTACTGGAGGGAATTGTAATGGCAGTTAATCTTACAAAAGGACAGAAGGTCGATATCACAAAGACCAATCCCGGACTTTCAAAGCTAAGGGTCGGTCTCGGCTGGGATATCAACAAATACGACGGAGGAGCTGACTTCGACCTTGATGCCTGTGCTTTTCTGTGCGGGGAAAACGGCAGGGTCACTTCTGATGAGGACTTCATTTTCTACAGCAATCTCAGGCATAGATCAGGAGCTGTCGAGCATAAGGGCGACAACCTCACCGGCGAGGGCGAGGGTGACGATGAGGTCATAGATGTAGACCTTGACCGTGTTCCGGCTGATATAGCCAAGATCGCCTTCACAGCAACTATCTACGAGGGTGAAGCCCGCAGGCAGAACTTCGGTCAGGTCAGCAATGCGTTCATCCGTATCGTTGACCAGAATACGGGCACTGAGCTCATCCGCTATGACCTCGGCGAGGACTTCTCTATCGAGACCTCTATTGTTGTTGGAGAGATATACCGTCACCACGGCGAGTGGAAATTCAACGCGATCGGAAGCGGCTTCCAGGGTGGGCTGAGCGCGTTATGCAAGAATTTCGGCGTAAACGTCTGATCCGGCTGAACAGATCGTATACCTACCGCAGAGCAGAGAACTTTCCTGCTCTGCTGTTTTTTCAGGAGTGATAAGGATTGATTGAAGACATAGAAATAAAGTACAGCGTGGGAGCGCTGCTTTATTCGCCCGCGCTGAACGGGAGGGTAGCAGATAACATCATCAGCGGAAGGCTCGGCGAAATGTATTCTCTTGCGCTGTGCCTTGAGGACACAGTCAGTGACAGCTCGGTCGCAGCAGCCGAGGCACAGCTTTATAATACTATAAAATGTATATATCAGGCAGCGGATGACGCCTCTGTGTTCATCCCGAAAATATTTGTAAGGGTCCGCGAGCCGGGGCAGATGAAAAGGCTCTGGAAGTCGCTGAGACCGTTTGAGGACATAATAACGGGGTTTATTGCGCCGAAGTATTCGCTTGACGTCGCAGTCCGGTACAACGAGGAGATCTGCGGGATAAACGGCAGCTCCGGGAAGAAGCTCTGGATGATGCCGATCCTTGAGAGCCGTGATATCATCGAGCCCGCCACAAGACATGAGGTACTCGGAGGGATACGCGGGCAGATAAACTCTGTGGGGGAGTATATCCTTAACGTCAGGGTCGGCGGGAACGATTTTTCCAATCATTTTGCCGCAAGGAGGCACTGTGACGAGACTATCTATGATATTTTGCCTATCGCGCAGCTTTTTGGCGATATACTTACATATTTCTCAATGGACTATGTGGTCTCAGGACCGGTCTGGGAATATTTTTCGGGCGAAAATGATGAGTGGAAGACAGGCCTGAGGAGGGAGCTGGAGCTTGACAGGCTGAACGGTTTCGTCGGAAAAACTGTTATCCACCCGAATCAGATACCGGTGGTCAATGAGATGCTCAGGGTAACTCGCAAGGACTTCGAGGATGCCAAAACCATCCTCAGTTGGGACAGCAGCGGCCTGCAGGTCGGGAAAAGCATTGGCGGAGAGCGAATGAACGAGGTAAGAACACATTCCCGCTGGGCGCAGAAGATAATGCTGCTTGCCGGAATCTACGGCGTAGACTGATGCACTTGAAACACCAACTGACATATCTGGTGTTTTGTGGAGGAAAATATGGAGAACAACGACTTTACAAGCGGAGCGATACTGCCGAAGCTTCTGAGATTCATGCTTCCGGTGCTGTTTGCGATGTTTCTTCAGTCGCTTTACGGGGCGGTCGATCTGCTTGTCGTGGGGAGATTCAGCGACAATGCGGCGGTATCAGCTGTATCGACGGGCTCGCAGATAGTAATGACGCTGACAAATATACTGGTCAGCTTTTCAATGGGCATAACGGTAGCTGTCGGGCAGAAAATAGGGCAGAAGCGTCCCGGAGACGCGGCTCAGACGATAGGCACCGGGCTTGTTATCTTTGCAGCGGCAGGGCTTGTGCTTACAATTATCAGCGTGCTTGGCGCGGAGCTGCTTGCGAAGATAATGAACGCGCCGGACGAAGCGTTTGACGTTACGGCGGGCTATATCCGGATATGCGGGGCAGGCTTTCTGATAATCACGGCGTATAATCTGCTCGGCAGCATCTTCCGGGGGCTGGGGGACTCAAAAACGCCGCTCATAGCGGTCGGGATAGCCTGTGTGATAAATATAATCGGGGATCTGTTCTTTGTGGCAGTGCTTCATCTCGGGGCGAACGGAGCTGCGCTCGCAACAGTGCTTGCACAGCTCATCAGCGTACTCATCTCGCTGTTTCTCATAAGGAGGACGAAACTTCCGTTTGAGTTCCGCAGGTCGCATATAAGGATCAACAGGACGAGTGCAAGGGCAATATTCCGTATCGGGATGCCGATAGCTCTGCAGGATCTTCTTGTAGGGGTTTCCTTCCTTGTGATGCTTGCTATCGTCAACAACATCGGACTTACCGCCTCGGCAGGGGTAGGGGTCGCGGAAAAGGTCTGCGCGTTCATAATGCTTGTTCCGGCGGCGTTCATGCAGTCCATGTCGGCGTTTGTGGCGCAGAATCACGGAGCAGGCAAACCTGACCGTGCAAAGCAGGCACTTAAAACAGGCATAGCCGTATCGTTTGTATTCGGCTTCATAATGTTTGTGGTGACATTCTTCCGTGGTGATCTTCTTGCAGGGATATTCTCCGGTGACAGCGAAGCCGTATCTGATGCGTGGGACTATCTGAAAGCATACGCGATAGACTGTCTTCTGACCTGTTTCCTTTTCTGCTTTATTGGTTACTATAACGGGATACAGAAGACGACATTCGTTATGATACAGGGCATCTGCGGAGCGTTTCTTGTGAGGATACCGGTCGCATTTGTCATGGAGCATTTTGGCGGCGGATCGCTGTTTCTTATCGGACTTGCCACGCCATGTTCTACGGTATTGCAGATAATCATGTGCTTTGCGGTGTATGCCTGCATCAGAAAAGAAGAAATGAAAACAGCATAAAAGGCATTATTCAGCCCTGTCCTCTCTGGCTGTCAGGGAAGGCGGGGCTTATTGTACTTCTTTGACATTAATTGTGGAAGTGTTGGTGTGCTGGTGCTTTGAAACTGTTGACATTTTGAACAATTTTTGGTATAATATAATGTATACTTTATATTCAATTGTCACCTGAATTCAGGGGAAACAATGCAATTGTCATCATTTATTGGATTTTGCAGATCACTGTCTGGATAGGAGAATAGTAATGCTGAGAGGGAAAAATGCTGTTATAACCGGTTCAAACCGCGGCATTGGCCGTGCTGCGGTGGAACGTTTTGCTGAGAACGGCGCTGACATCTGGGCTTGTGCAAGGCGTTACAGCGAAGAATTTGCTAAGGATATGGCTGATACTGCTGAAAGGTACGGTGTCCGCATAAAGCCTGTTTATTTTGATCTTTCTGACAGCGCTGAGATCGACAGAGGCATGAGGGAGATATTCAGCGATAAAAAGCCTGTTGATATTCTTCTGAATAATGCGGGAATTGCTCATGGTGCGCTGTTTATGATGACCTCCATGGAAACATTAAGACAGGTCTACGAAGTGAACGTGTTCGCTCAGGTTCAGATAATGCAGCTGTGTGCAAGGAAAATGATCCGGCAGAAAAGCGGCTGTATCATAAATATGTGCTCTGTAGGAGGAATAAATACCGATCCGGGTTATCTTGCATACGGATCAAGCAAAGCTGCCCTTGCATGGATAACAAAGTCAGTTTCACGAGAGCTTGGAAGGTATAATATCAGGGTAAACGGTATTGCTCCCGGGCTGATTGATACAGATATGGGAATGTACAAGTCTCCGGAGGAGCGTGATAAAGTCAGGCAGAAAATGAGCCTGGACAGAACAGGCAAGCCGGAAGAAGTCGCTGATGCGGCAGTTTATATCGCATCTGAAAAGGCATCATATATGACAGGACATATACTTGTTCTGGATGGAGGCAGATAAATGAATAATTATGATCCTGAAAATCTGAGAGCAATGGCGAAGCGTATGAAGCTTGCCGCTCTTGAAATGGTAAAGGCTGCCGGACCGAAAGGCGCTCATGTTGGCGGAGGTTTTTCATGTATGGAGATCATGGCAGTTCTGTACGGTGCGGTGCTGCGTATCTCGCCGGAATTTCCTCTGGCTCCTGAACGGGACAGGCTGCTCATCAGTAAGAATCACTGCACTCTGGCGCATTTCCCGGCACTTGCAGAAGCGGGTTTTATAGGCCGTGACGAGATCTGCACCTATGCTGTTGACGGAAGCCGTCTGATGGGTTATCCCTATGCTCCTGAGATAGGAATTGAGTATTCCGGGGGAAGTCTGGGCATGGCGATCTCAGTGGGTATCGGTCAGGCAATAAATGCAAGGAAAAAGGGCATTGGCAGTCATGTCTATGTCCTTATGGGGGACGGCGAGCTCAATGAGGGTTCGGTCTGGGAAGGACTGATGTCTGCTGCACATTTTGGTCTGTCAGATTTCACAGTTATCATTGACAGGAATCACCTTTGCTATGACGGGACCACAGACGAGGTCATGACTCTGGGAGATCTGAATGCTAAATTCGTGGCATTCGGTTTCAACACGGTAAACTGCAATGGCCATGATATTGATGACCTGCTCAAGGCATTCGCAAATAAGTCAGAGGACAGACCTAACGCAATAATTGCTGATACTGTAAAGGGACACGGAATCTCATTTGCTGAGAACCGGCCGGAGTGGCATCAGAGGGCAATGACTGAACAGCAGTATGAACAGGCTGTGAAGGAAATAATGGAGGCGGAGCAATGAAGATAACCAAGGGGATGGTGCGCTCATGGTCAAGACTGGGGCAGAGAGCGACGTTTTTTGCAATGGCAATGCCTGAGATAGCTGCGGAAAAAGAGGATGTTTACGTTCTGACAGCGGATCTTGCTCAGCTTTCAAATCTGAACAAATTTGCCTCGCTTTATCCTGACAGGTTTATCAACGTGGGTATAGCGGAGCAGAATATGGTGGGGATAGCTTCAGGTCTTGCTATGGAGGGGAATTGTGTATTTGCAACAACATATTCATCGTTCATAGCAGTCCGCTCTCTTGAAAGTGTAAGGCAGCATATTTCTCATCTCAGGCTGAATGTCAAGCTGATAGGAACAGCAGCCGGCGTTGCAGCAGCACGTTCCGGCGTAGCTCACTGGGCAACTGAAGATGTGGCGTTTATGCGTTCGCTTCCCGGAATGAGGGTCATCTGCCCTTCTGACAGCAATCAGGCTTATCAGGCGGCTCATTACGCCGCCTCAACAGCACAGCCGATGTATATAAGGCTTAGCGGCACACCTGATTGTCCGATAATTTATGACGAGAATTATGTTTTCGATCCCGACAGGATCAGCATTCTCAGGGAGGGGAGCGATGCGGCACTGCTTGCTTCGGGACTGGTGGTCCATGAGGCTGTGGAAGCTGCAAAAATTCTTGAAGGAAAGGGAATATCCTGTACTGTTGCTGATGTTCATACTATCAAGCCGCTGGATACCGTGACACTTGGCAGGCTCATGAGTTCCCACAGGCTTATCGCAACAGCTGAGGAGCACAATATTATCGGCGGGCTGGGAAGTGCGGTCGCGGAGTTTAAAGCAGGCTTGTCAGGTTCACCGCGGCAGATATTTATAGGCATGAACGACAGCTTTGACGTGACAGCCGGCTCGCAGAGATATATCTGGGAACAGTTTGGCATTACGGCAGAAAAAATTGCGGAACGCATTGAGAAAGAATTTGATAAACGATGATAGAGGATTTTTATGTTTATTCGCCTTATGAGCTTGATTCTGCGGAAAAGAGCCGGCTGCTCACCGGCGAGCTGAAAAGACTGACAGCTTTCCACAGGGAGCATTGCTGTGAATATGCTGGTTTTCTCAGAACCGTAGGCTATAACGAGGAGAATGTCCGGGAGGCATCAGATATTCCGTTTTTCCCGGTAAGAATGTTCAAGGAGTTTGACCTTCTGAGCATTGACAGGAGAGAGGTCTTCAAGACACTCACTTCGTCCGGCACTACCGGTCAGAGCGTTTCAAAAATATTTCTTGATCGTGATACCGCCCTGGCGCAGCAGAAGGTCATGGCGCGCATACTCAGTGATTTCTGGGGGAAGAAGCGTATGCCGCTGCTGGTCATAGACACTCCGGCGGTATTGAAGGATCGTAAAATGTTCACTGCAAGAGGTGCGGCTGTGCTCGGACTCAGCGTTATTGCGCGGGATACAGTCTATGTGCTGAACGATGATATGACCCTGAATACTGAAAAACTGGAGGGATTCCTTGAAAAATACGGCAGCCAGCCCTTCACAGTGTTCGGGTTTACATTTATGGTATGGCAGCATTTTTACAAGGAACTGCTCAGAACTGATAAGAGATATGATCTTTCGCAGGCTTTTCTGATGACCGGCGGAGGCTGGAAAAAGCTGGTAGATTCCGCGGTCTCACATAGTGAATTCAAGCGGTGTATAACTGAAACTGCCGGTATTACGCATTTTCTCGATCATTATGGAATGGCGGAGCAGACGGGCTGTATTTATGCGGAATGTGAGTGCGGACATCTTCATGCCAGCATCTATTCAGATGTGTTTATTCGTGATCCTGAGGACTTTTCGCTGTGTCCTGATGGTAAAAAGGGCATAATACAGGTCGTATCAGTGCTGCCCGGATCATATCCGGGACATTCTCTCCTTACCGAAGACGAGGGAGTGATCCTTGGTGAGGACGATTGTCCCTGCGGAAGAAAGGGCAAGTATATCGGGATATACGGCAGGATGAAAAGTGCAGAGATCAGGGGGTGCAGTGATACTTATGCAGATAGATTCAGGTAAGATAGAGTTTCTTGTCGGAAATAAAGAGGTGCTTGAGGATTCGGCTGAAACACCTGTGCTTCCGATGTTTTCAGAAAAAATGAAGGGTTTTCTGTCTGACCTTTCAAAGGAGCTGTTTTCGGATCCTCGTTCAAAAGGGTATAAGGACGTTCTTTCCTATGCTTACTGGATAAGGAGCTCATCACTGCATCAGGCTGAGGAGAAGCATACTGACCGTGATATGCGGCTTGGCAGAGGGCTTGCACTGCATATAGCTCCGTCCAATGTGCCGGTGAACTTTGCGGTATCCATGACTTCCTCGGCGCTTGCAGGGAATATTTCCGTTGTAAGACTGTCAAGCAAGCCATTTGTGCAGGCTGATATTATCTGCGAAGCAATGGAGCGGCTGCTTACTTCAGCTCATTCTGAGCTAAGACCGTATTTCTGTATAATAAGATACCCCCACGATCCGGGAATAACCGGTTGGTTATCTTCAATGTGCGATATACGCATAATCTGGGGCGGCGACAGGACAATAAACGAGGTGAGGAGCGCTCCGCTCCCTGCAAGAGCGATAGAGCTGACATTTGCGGACAGGTTTTCAGCAGCGGTCATTGATTCTGAGGCGTATCTTGCACAGGACCCGCAAAAAGTTGCAGAGGGATTCTACACAGACACTTACTACACCGATCAGAATGCGTGCAGCTCGCCGCGATTTGTTGTGTGGACGGGAAATTCCGTTCCTGAGGCGAGAGCGCGTTTCTGGAAGATCCTCGGAGAGCTTGCAGACAGGAATTATGATATGCAGCCGCTTCAGGCTGTGGATAAGCTGACAGCTATATGTGCGGCAGGAATGTCGCTTGAGGGCATCAGGCTTGTATCATCAGGCAATAAGGTAGTCCGGGCTGAGCTTGATCGTCTTACGCCGGATGTCATGAAGTTCAAGACCGGCGGAGGATTGTTCTTTGAATACACTGCGGCAGCGCTGGACGAGATCGTGCCGATACTTACAAAGCAATGCCAGACGATCTCGCTTCTTGGTATTCAGCCGGAAGCAGTCCGGGAGCTTGTTTTCAGCAGAGGTGTGCGCGGCTGTGACAGGATAGTTCCCCTCGGGCAGACTATGGGGCTTGAATTTATCTGGGACGGTTTCAGGATGATCGATGCCATGACGAGATATGTGTATTTTGATAAAAAGGGTGAAAAATATGGATTATATTGAAAAACTTATAGAAGATGTTCGCAGTGAAAAAAACAGCATTTATTTATATGGAGCAGGTTACTTAGCTGATAAATACAGACAGCTTCTTGATGAGAATGAAGTTGAGATCGCCGGATATATTGTTGACAGCGAATACCTGTCAAAAAGTGAAAAGGAAATAAAAGGAAAGCCTGTTGTTGGAATAGAAAGCATCGCGGATGATATAACATTGATAGTTGCGGTCAGAGCGAGCGGGTTAAGGGTAAAGCTTCCGGAGTCGCCGTTTATCAAGAAAGTTATCGCTCTTGATTATTCAACTTATGTAAATTTCGGAGCGCTGGATGAAGATTTCTTAGTTGAGCACAAAGATGAGATAGCTGATATTTTCAGCAGACTTGCAGATTTTGAATCCAAACGCTCTCTGTTGAACTTCATAGATCAGAAGCTGACGGGGACCTATAATAAGCAATACACTCTAAAGCCGCAGTATTTTGACGATGATGTATTTTTACCCGCGGAAGATGAAGTTTTTGTTGATTGCGGTGCGTATACAGGAGATTCTGTTACAGGGTTTGCTGAATTCTTAAAGCAGAACAAAATATCCTCATTCCGCAGGTGCATTGCTTTTGAACCTGATAGTGAGAACTATGAGACCCTTTGTGAAAATGTGAAGGGGTATGCAAATGTTGAGACCTACAAGCTCGGAGTGCATAGTGAAAAAGCAACTCTATGCTTCAGCGCGGGAAATCAGAAGATATCCAGCATAACCGAGAGCGGCGGGGCAAGAATAGATGTTGATTCGATAGACAATATCGTCGGTGACGACAGGGTCACATATATCAAGATGGATATAGAAGGCTCTGAAATGTCTGCACTGAAGGGGGCGGAGAAAACCATACTGAGGAACAAGCCCAGACTTGCAGTGTGCATCTACCACAGAACTGATGATTTTATAAAGATACCGCAGTACATACTCAGCCTTGTGCCGGAGTATAAGCTGTACGTCAGGAACTATGATCCGACAGGTGTAGATACTGTTCTGTATGCAATAAAAGGGTAAGACAGGCGTAAAAAGAGCTGCTTCATTTCCGAAGCAGCTCTTTTTGTTATCTGAGTATATTGCGGATAGTATCGCTTATTGAAACGTCGTCGATACCCGCATTTTTCATCATATAGGCGTAGTCACCGGCCTTTATGGAATAATCATCCGGAGCGCCGGCTTTGGTCAGTTTTGTGGGGATAGCGTTAGCCGCGATGACTTCGGCGACTGCGGTACCCAGACCGTTATGGATATTATGCTCCTCGACTGTAAGAACGTTTTTGAAACCTGAGCAAACCTCACGGACCGTATCCGCATCGAAGGGTTTAAGTGTGTGGACGTTTACGACCTTGACGGAGATACCTTCTTTTTCCAGAGCCTTTGCGGCTTTAAGTGCGTTTGCGACCGGAGTGCCGCAGGCGAATACCGCAATATCAGTACCTTCTCTGAGCGTTATTGCTTTTCCTATCCGGAAATCATATTCTTCGGTGTAAACAACAGGTGTGAATCTTCCGCCGGTGAGGCGTATATACATGGGACCTTCAAAGGTCATTGCAGCCTCAATGCACTTGTATATCTCCGAACAATCAGCCGGAGTTACGACAGTTATCCCGGGGATACAGCTGATGACCGAAGCGTCCTCAAGACCGTAGTGAGAGTAGCCGGAGCTGCCCTGTTCATAGCCTGAGCTGAGGCCGATGAGTTTGACGTTCATACGCATATAGCCCAGGTTCATTCTGATCTGGTCGAGGCATCTGCTTGTGATGAAGGGTGAGAATGAAGTTGCGAAAACATTGCAGCCTTCTGAGGCTATTCCTGCTGAAACGCCGATGAGGTTCTGTTCAGCGATACCTACATTGAAAAATCTGCTGCTGAAATTATCTCTGAATTTTGAGAGGCCTGATGATTCGCAGAGGTCAGCTGAAAGAACTGCAAAGTCATAAGCTCCTGCAAGATCATTTATGGCATATCCGAAAGTTCCGCGTGCTCCGAGCATAGAAAGCATTCTTGCATTTTTTCTGTTGATTTCAAGCATTGTTACTCCTCCTGTGCAAGCTCAGCTTTAGCCTGTTCATAGAGCTCCTGAGTAATGGGTTCATGGTGCCACTGATTATTGTTTTCCATAAACGAAACGCCCTTGCCTTTTATTGTTCTGGCTATGACGAGTTTTGGTTTGCCGTTAGTAAAGTCCATAGCGGAGAATGCGCTGTGGATAGATGAAAAATCGTGACCGTCCACTTCATAGACATCGAAGCCCAGAGCGGACCAGTTTTTGAGCAATTCGCGGATGTCGAGGATCTCATTTACGGGTCCGTCGCTCTGGAGGCCGTTATTATCGACAATTGCAACAAGCCCTGAGAGCTTGTACTGTGCGGCAGTCATAGCAGCCTCCCAGACTGAGCCTTCATTACATTCGCCGTCGCCCATAAGCACAGCATTCCGGTATGAAAGTCCCTTCATGCGGGCGGCTATCTGCTGACCTACAGCGAAAGACAGGCCCTGACCGAGACTTCCGTTTGAAGACTCGATACCAAGCTCAAGGTTTCTTACGGGGTGAGAGAGGAGGTCGCCGCCGTCCTTTTCAAATTCCGCAAATTTATCATCGCTGAGAAAGCCTGCATCGTGAAGTGCGGCATAATAGCTCATTACGCAATGACCCTTGCTGAGGATAAAGCGGTCTCTCGCGGCATCGGTCCTGTTATCAGTATTGAATTTCAGGAAGCAGTTATAGATATATGTAACAAGCTCCACTGAGGATAATGAGCCGCCGAAATGAGCGGCTTTGCCTGTTCTGAAAGCCATATCCAGGATAGTATTCCTCATTGCTTTGGCTTTGGCACAGAGTTCTTTTTCGTTGAACATATAAACTGACCTCCGTGGTAATTATCTGGCACCGCCGTCAATGCGGATGACCTGACCGTTGACGAACGAAGATGAATCGCTTGCAAGAAATGCGACGACGTTTGCGATCTCATCCGGAGACGCAAGGCGTTCCATAGCGCATCTTTCGAGAAGGTGTTCCTCGCCCACGGCTTCTCTGACGGCTTTGACCATATCAGTGTCAACAGGACCGGGAGCAATGGCATTGACCCTTATCCCGAAACGGCTGACTTCAGAAGCGAGGACCTTTGAGAAATGGATAAGAGCAGCTTTGCTTGAACCGTATGAGCAGTTGGTGGGATTGGTATCAATACCGGCGATAGAAGCGATATTGATTATGGAGCCGCCGCTTCTCTGCATAACCTTGAGCACAAGCTGTGTAAGGCATACCGCGCCGAAGAAATTGACAGCGAACACTTCGTGCAGCTTTTTCATGGGTGTCATCTGGAAAATATCGGTATTGACGATACCGGCAGCATTGACGAGAATATTGACAGGCTTCCGGCTCTTGTAGATCTGCTTGAAGCCTTCCTTGACGGCGTCCTCGTCCGAAATATCAAAATACACAGGAGTTATCTCCACACCATATTCCTGAGAGACTGAACTGAGTTCTTCTTCAAATCCGTCGTATTTCTGTCTGGCGCAAGCCCAGATATTGCATCCTGAAGCTGCGAGCTTTCTGACGACAGCCTTTCCTATACCTCTGTTAGCGCCGGTAACTATTGCTGACCTGCCTTTAAGATCTTCCATGCTGTATCGCTCCCTCTGAGAGTGTAGATTTTATATAACCATTATACTATATGTTAACACAATTGTCAACCCTGGATCCGGGCTGAACTGTATAAAATATACATAAAGCAGTTGACACAGGCGGCTTAATATGATATAATGATTGCAAGGAATTCATTTGCCGTTGCCATATCATAATGCCTGCGCTTTTATGATACAATGGTTCAGTGATCTGAGGTTCTGTTTGATAATATGGTTTACGGGATGATAGAGTATGAAAATAGTTGATGCAATATGGGAAAAGCGCAATCTCGGCGTGGATACTGTTGAGATCACTATTGAAGAACACGATCCTGAGACCGAAGTTATATCAGCGATCAATGATCCTGATGCACAGTATGCCGTTGTCCGGGTGCCGGCAGTCCGCGCTGACCTGATATTTCCGGTACAGCAGAAGGGATATGTCTTTGCAGAGGAAATGGTACACCTTGTCAGTGATCTTGCAGAGGTGGAGCTTACTCCTGTCGAAAAGCGGCTGTGGGATGCTGTTTCCTGCCGGCGCATGGAAGACGATGATATTGCTGAGCTGAGAGCTGAGATCCGGAAGGGGCTTTTTTCTACTGACAGGATATATCTTGATCCGGCTTTTTCAAAGGAGCTTGCCGCTGAAAGATATGTGAACTGGATAAATGATGAGCTTGAACGGGGCGGATTTCTTGTGAAGTACGTCTATAAGTGCAGAACAGCCGGCTTCTTTTCGCTGAGAGATACGGGAAACGGCGATTACACCTCAGTGCTTGGCGGGATGTACAGCGATTTCCGGAAGGGCGGGCTGGTTACGGCTGTCTCGGGAAAGGTCCCGGAGTTTGTGAAGAAGCTTGGCGGCAGATCAGTCGATGCTCATGTTTCTGCGAACAATCCTGTACAGATAAAGAATCTGCTCAGAAACGGCTATAAGCTGGTGAGTATAGAACACATTTTCACACGTCATGCCCCCTCGGTTCCAGAGGGCGTATAATAAAGGAGGATAATATGAATAATCTTGAACTTTACAATAATGCTTTTGTTGAATCACTTGGCGTAGATGAGGCTGAGCTTGAGGAGCTTGAGTATCAGAAAAATGCTGCGTGGGACAGCGTAGGTCACATGGGACTTGTTGCTGCTCTGGAGGATGCTTTCGACATCATGATGGATACAGATGATATTATTGATCTCAGTTCTTATAAGAAGGGCAAGGAGATCCTTGCAAAATATGATGTGACATTCTGAGGCTGCATCGCATCGGATAATGCTTTGAGAAGCTGCGTAACGAATCGTTGCGCGGCTTTTTGTTTTTTCACCCGGTTCACGCTGCTAAAAAAGCGGCACCTGATTTGTGCATTGTGATGAAAATTCGAGCGGATACCGGGAGAATTATTGACCTTTTATAAAAATATTGATATAATATTAATTGAAAGATATTATATTTAGTTCTGATTTTTACTCCTTGAGCGGAAGGGAGATCCTTTTCGGGAACTTGTCTGTCCGGGCTGTAAAAAGGGGATCGGATGATGCGGCGCCGCATCCTGCAAGGTCAGCGGCAAAAATACGGGGAAGTTCAGGGCTTTCCTGAAAAATCTGAGTTTGGAGTGAGGTTCTGATGATCTGGGATCTGGAGATCTTTGGCGATAAATGTGCGATGACCGACGATATGGGGAGAAATGTCAGCTATAGTGAGCTTAGTGCGGAGTCTCAAAAAGTGGCTCAGGCTGTTGGCAGGAGATGCCTGGTGTTTTCGCTGTGCCGGAATGAGATCGGCTCAGTTGTGGGATATGTGGGATTCATGAACGGCAATATTCCGCCGGTGCTTCTCAATAGTGCCATGGAGCGTGAGCTTCTTGACGGGCTGCTGAATATCTATGAGCCCTCGTATATCTGGGCCCCTGAGGATCAGAGGGACGATTTTTCCGGAACTGAGGCGGTTTACAGTGCTTACGGATATGTGCTGCTGAAAACTGCTTACGGGCATGATCGTCCGCTGAATGATGAACTTGCGCTGCTGCTGACGACCTCAGGCTCTACAGGCAGTCCGAAATTCGTCCGGCAGTCCTATGAGAATGTGCTAGATAACGCAAGGAGCATCGTTGAGTATCTTGAGCTTGACGACAGCGAGCGTCCCATTACCACGCTGCCGATGAATTACACCTACGGATTGTCCATTATCAACTCACATTTTCTTGTGGGAGCGACCCTGCTGCTGACGGAAAAGACCCTGATGCAGAAGGAATTCTGGCAGTTCTTCAGAGACCAGAAGGCTACGTCCTTTGGTGGAGTTCCGTATACCTACGAGATGCTGGATAAGCTGAGATTCACAAGAATGGATCTGCCGTCGCTGAGATATATGACTCAGGCAGGCGGAAAGCTGCTCCCGGAGCTGCATGAGAAATTTGCGAAAAATGCTGCGGAGACCGGCAGAAAGTTCGTGGTGATGTACGGTCAGTGCGAGGCGACCGCGAGAATGGGCTATCTTCCGGCTGAGAAGTCAGTTGAGAAGAAGGGCTCAATGGGTATCGCTATCCCCGGCGGAAAATTCCACCTGATCGCCGCCGACGGCAGTACGATCACCGAGCCGTTTACTACAGGCGAGCTGGTCTATGAGGGTAAGAATGTTACTCTTGGATACGCCGAGTGCGCTGAGGATCTCATAAAGGGCGATGAGCGCGGCGGTATCCTTGAAACCGGCGATATGGCGCAGTTCGACGAGGACGGCTACTATTATATCGTGGGAAGGAAAAAACGCTTCCTCAAGATCTATGGCAACCGCGTGAACCTGGACGAGATCGACAGAATGATAAAGGCTGAGTTCGGTATCGAAGCAGCAAGCACCGGTTTTGACGACAATATGTACATATTCATCACGGAAGGCGATAAGAAGAAGCAGGTGCTTGATATGGTAGTCAGAAAGACACGGCTCAACAGTCTTGCTTTTAAGGTCGTTACCGTGGACGAGATACCCAAGAACGATTCCGGAAAGACACTTTACAAGGAACTGGCAAAATACTATGAAAGCTGAAAAACAACTTTTCTGCTTCCCGTTTGCAGGCGGCAGCGCAAGTTATAACGGCGATCTGTGAACGCAAAACCACTCAAAAAAGATATACTCGGTTATATATCCGATATTCTGGAGGATCTGAATGACATTTGACGATATAATGAAAGTCGCTCCCTATTCTCTTGATGCAGAGAGTAAAGAGCGGCTTCTTACTGAAAGACTGACCGGTCTGACCCTGCTTCACAGGGAAAGATGCGGCGTCTACAAAAAATATCTGGACAGCATTGGCTTTGAGCCGGAAAAAGTGGAGAGATGTGAGGATATTCCCTTCATCCCGGTACGGCTGTTCAAGCAGCTCGAACTTAAATCGGTGGCAGATGATGAGATCGTCAAGGTGATGACCTCATCCGGAACTACAGGTCAGGCGGTGAGCAGGATATTTCTGGACAAGGCGACCTCTGCGGCTCAGCAGAAGGCGATGATAAAAATTGTGGCAGACCATACAGGTTCAGCACGGATGCCCATGATAATTATTGACAGCCCCTCAGTCCTGAAGAACAGGAGGATGTTTTCCGCAAGAGGAGCAGGTATCCTGGGATTTTCCATGTTCGGTACAAAAAAGATCTACGCCCTCAATGACGAAATGCAGCTTGATACGCATGGACTTGCGGAATTTCTGGAGGCCAGCCGCGGCAGGCGGATATTCCTTTTCGGCTTCACATTTATGATATGGCAGCACTTTTACAGGGAGCTTGTCAGATTGAAGGAGAAGGGCATAGTCTTCGACCTTTCGGACGCAGTGATGATACACGGCGGAGGCTGGAAAAAGCTGACCTCTGAGGCAGTATCGCATGATGAATTCCATATGCGGCTTAGGGAGGTCTGCGGGCTGGAGGACATCCGGGATTACTACGGAATGGTCGAGCAGACGGGCTGTATCTACATGGAATGCCAATGCGGTCATCTCCATGCAAGCATTTTTTCAGACGTTATCACAAGGCGGCATAAGGATTTTTCTGTCTGCGCTCCCGGCGAAAAGGGACTGATACAGGTGGTATCCTCGATACCGGAATCCTATCCGGGACACAGCCTTCTTACTGAGGACGAGGGGATCATCCTCGGACAGGACGACTGTCCATGCGGCAGAAAGGGGAAATACTTCCGGATAACCGGAAGAATAAAGAGCGCAGAGATCAGGGGGTGCAGTGATACATATGCAGCAGAATTCTGATATCCTTGACAGAGTTGTCTTTCTTGCAGGGGACAGGGAGAACCTTCTTGCAGCTCCGGAGCTCCCGGCGCTCAGCCCTTTTTCGGAGGAGATGATCTCCATGCTGGAAAGGGTCTCCAGACAGCTTATGAGCAATGCCGGAACAAGGCTTTACCCGGATGTGACGACCTTTGCATTCTGGATAAGGCGGGCTTCGCTCATGGAAATGAAGCAGCGCTTCCTGAAAAACGACGACGGGATATGTACCGGCAGAGGAGTGGCATTCCACATCGCACCGTCCAATGTACCGGTGAACTTTGCGTACACACTGGCTGCGGGACTGCTTGCAGGGAACGCAAATATCGTCCGTGTGCCGTCGAAGGGATTTCCGCAGGCGGAGCTTATTGCCGAAGCATTTGAGCAGGTGCTTGCACAGGACAAGGCTCTGCGCCCCTATGTGAATCTTGTCAGGTACGGCAGGGATGATGAGGTGAATGCCTTCTTCTCGCAAATGGCAGACATCAGGGTGATCTGGGGCGGAGATGAGACTATTGCGTCGCTGAGGAAGGCGCCGCTTCCGCCCCGTGCCGTGGAGATAACATTTGCTGACAGGTATTCGCTTGCAGTCATTGACAGTGAGAGCTATCTTTCGGCGGAGGACAAGGCGGCTGTTGCAAGGGATTTTTACAACGATACCCTGCTCACCGATCAGAATGCCTGCACAAGTCCGCGGCTGGTGGTCTGGATTGGCAGGGAAAAGGAACGCGCCAAGCGGGAATTCTGGCAGTTTTTCCACCGTGAAGCCGATGAAAGGTATCAGCTTCAGCCGATACAGTCAGTGAACAAGCTGGCGAGCAGCTTTCTGGCGGCAGCAGCTTTTGAAAAATGCAGGATAGAGCCGCATGAGGATAATCTGGTGATCCGGGTGAATATCCCGCATCCCGTAAAGGGGGTCATGGAGCTGCGTGACAACAGCGGTTTTTTCCTGGAATACGACTGCGGGGATATCATGGAGCTGCGCGGGCTTTGCGATGACAAGCGCATACAGACTATCGGTTATCTGGGCAGCAGGGATATGCTCAGACCGCTGCTCAGTTCCGGGATCAGGGGCGTTGACAGGGTAGTACCCATAGGCAGGACAATGGATTTTGACCTGTTCTGGGACGGCTATGACCTTGTGACAGGCATGACACGGAGGATAGTGGTGAGATAGGACAGCTGAGGCGGAATAACATGAAAAAAAGCCGGGAGAGCATCCCGGCTTTCGCATTATCCTTTGTCTGAAGTTTCCCGGCGGTCGATATCAGCCGTCGCAGGAGGTTTCTGGTTCCTTACTGACCGCACAACATACTGCGGAGCGTTGTTGATACAGATATATATGCGGCCTATGTACTCGCCGATGAGCCCCAGTACCAGCAGCACTACGCCGAACATGAACAGCATGACAGCCATCATTGAGCTGTAGCCTATGGGGATATCCGGGGTTATCAGCTTTCTGACAACGATGACGATCCCGAAAATAAAGCCGGCAAGTGAACTCAATGCGCCCAGTATCGACGCCATACGCAGGGGCTTTTCGGAGAAGGCGGTAAAGCCGTTCATCCACAGAGCGATAAGCTTTCTGAGAGTATAGCCGGATTTTCCGGCAAGTCTTTCCTGATGCTCGATCTCGGCATTTGCCATATTTCTGGTGATACGCAGCTCAAGACCCTGGATATTCGGGTAAGCGTTGCGGTATTTTATGGTCTCGTCCACAACGAATCTGCGGACGGCGAAGTAGCTGTTCATCTCCAGATTCCGGGGCTTGTTGACCATGATCTCGCCTAACTTAGCGGCAGTCCACGCACCGAAACGCCGGAACAGGGATTCTTTCTTCTTCGGATATTTTGCAGAGACAAGGTCATAGCCTTCACTAAGCTTGTTGATGAGCTTGAACATTTCCTTCGGCGGGGTCTGGCCGTCGTCGTCGAGGCAGACGATGATGTCACCGGAGACATAGTTGAAGCCGGCCATTATAGCAGAATGCTGACCGAAATTCCGGGCAAGGTCGATGACGATGATCTTTTCGTTTTCGTCAGCCAGCTTCCAGAGAACGTTCAGTGTACCGTCCGGGGAGGCGTCGTTCACGCAAATGATCTCATAGTCGTATCTGCCGTCATTTCTGACGGTCTGGATGATCTGCTCAACGACTCCGGCAATGGTCTTTTCAGAACGATAGCATGGTATAACAAACGATAGCAATTCCATTTGCGCTCTCCTAACAGTAAAAATTCAAACGGCAGGCATCATGGATGTACAATACCGTATATCCATTATATCATAAAAGCGGGGATTTGTCTACTCTGTAATATCGGTATTTTTGCAGCAATTACAGCATAAATAGCATTGAACAGCAAGGAGTCTATGCAATAGTTGTTGCAAAAGCGGTGAAATAATGGTATAATGAGTTATCTTCAATAACGGGAGCAGGAATATGTATTACTATATCAAAAACACGCTTGAAAAAACAAATAACCTGGACTTGAAAGGCAGGAACGGACAGTTCGTTGCCGTGCTGACATCTGCGGACTGGCTGGAGAACAGGGAAAAATTCGATATGGGGATCGAAATGGACATCGACCTCTCCGCGATACATTCCACCAAAGCGGAGGTCAACTACGATTCGCTGACGGGTACTTTTTCTATCCCCGACAGGGAGAACATTTCGTCTCCGAACATAAATTTTGCCTTTGCCCTTGACGAAAAGGGTATAGTTTTCATTGACGACAGCGGCTTTGTGGGCAATACTATCAGCAATATCATAAGCTCGAAGCGCTGGACAATGCCCAGCCTCGAACGCTTCATATATGACTTTCTCGAACAGATAGTGGAACGCGACCGTATCGTCCTCGAACGTTTGGACAAGGAGCTTGACCAGATAGAGTCGAATATTCTCGGCGGTGAAGAAAAGGACCCGTCACAGAGGGTCAGCCGTATCAGGAGCGACCTGCGTGATATGCGTATCCACTACGAACAGCTTCTCGACCTCGGACAGGAGCTCGAAGAAAACGAGAACGATTTCTTCAACGAGGACAATACCCGTTATTTCCACCTGTTTATCCAGCGTGTCTCGCGCCTGCACGACCTGACGGCTTCACTGCGTGAGTATTCGATACAGATACGCGACTTGTATCAGTCTCAGCTCGACATAAAGCAGAACCGCATAATGGCACTGCTGACGATAATCACTTCCATATTCATGCCGCTGACTCTTATCGCAGGCTGGTACGGAATGAATTTCAAGTATATGCCGGAGCTCGGATACAAGTGGGCTTATCCTGCCGTTATCGCGGTCAGCGTAGTAATTGTTGCTTTCAGCCTCCTCTTTTTCAAAAAGAAGAAGTGGCTGTAAAAGGTATCGGGAACAGCAGCATACCTCTTATTTATGTCTAAAAAACGCCGCTCAGAACTCAAACTGAACGGCGGTGCTGTTTTTGTTATGGGAAACTGCATACCGTTACCGAACTTTTATTGACACGGCAGTGATGATATGCTATAATTTATACTAATATAAATCGTAATTTGCGGAGGTATGATGTTATGCACAGGCTTATAATAGTGGAAGGTTTACCTTGCTCGGGCAAAAGCACAACTTCAAAACATATTGCAAATAGTATTGGCGCAAAATTCTATGATGAAGGAAGCGGAGATCATCCGGCTGATTATGAATTTCATGCTTTTGTAAAACAAAGCGAATTTGGTAGATTTTCACCAGAAGAACAGGTGCTGATAATACAGGCTGCAGTTTCCGGACCCGACGGATATATTATCTCTCTGAAACATTTCAGCGGTGAGCTTTTTGATAGGCTTTTACAGTACAAGATTTATGATTTTCTGTCTTGGGAAACTGAGTGTCCCATAATGCTTGACAAATGGAAAGAATTTATTGATGCGGTCAAACCGAATGAACGATATGTGTTTAACTGCGTATTATTGCAAAACCCAATGTGTGAAACAATGATGCGTTTCGGATTTGATACTCAAAAGTCGTCAGAGTATATCAACAGCATCTGTGAAATCATAAGACCGCTGGATCCGTTTATTGTCTATCTTCATAACAATAATATAAGAGATTCAATAGAAAAAACTGTTTCAGAACGTTGAACGGATTGGATGAACGGTGTTATAGACTATCATTGCAGCGGAGCTTATGGCAAAGCAGA